>Ga0315902_10000629_pt1 | contig 59651 bp, 48 predicted proteins | sample LakEriMetagenome_9_FD_203523 | JGI IMG/M metagenome (GOLD analysis project Ga0315902, IMG submission 203523) | Freshwater fungal communities from buoy surface, Lake Erie, Ohio, United States - Buoy 12 MA117 | ecosystem: Environmental > Aquatic > Freshwater > Lake > Lake biofilm | place: USA... | reverse complement strand
AACCGCCCGTCGAGGACTGCCGTATCCCGCCGCTCGGCCTCACGCAGCGCGATCACCACCCCGTTCTGGAAGCCGCCGCAGGCGCCCGCACCGCGCTGCAGACGGTTGTCGATGCGCAGGTTCGGCAGGGCCGGCACGGCGGCGACATCGACGCCGCCCGCCCCGCGCGCGTCGATGCGGAAGCGCACCGCGTTGAAATTGACGAGCAAGGGATGCGGCGGGAGGTTGTAGACCCGATCAGGCTGACCGTCGAACGCGCCCGGGTCCTCGGGCGGCAGGTCGAAGGCGGATACATCGAAGACGAGACCGCGGTCGATGCGCGTCAGGCCGCGCTCACGGAGCGCACCCAGCATCTTCCAGTGCTCCTCGATGACGAGGAACGGATCGCCACCACCACGCACCCAGAGTTCGCCGGTCGAACCGTCCGGTCGCAGCGGCTCCGCAAGATGGAACTCGGTCTTCCAGGTGTAGGCCGGCCCCAAGGCCTCCAGCGCAGCGAAGGAGGTCACGAGCTTCATGGCGGAAGCAGGATTGCGCGGCGTGTCGGCGTTGAAGGCGACCCGCGGCTCGGACTCGCCGATGCGCTGCACCCAGACGCTGACCGCAGACTCGGGGACCTTCAGCGCCCGCGCGACCTGCGCCACCGGCGCGGGCAGCGGTGTCGCAGCGACCACCGACGTGACCATCGCCACCGCGAGCGAGCAGAGAGCGGCTTTTGCGACCCTGGTCAGCATCCTTGCGCACTCCATCACGCTGTGATCGACAGACGTCCCTCGAGGCCACAGTACGGCGACGCAGGAGGGCGATACAGGGGATGCAGTTTACACCGCCGGCCGGCACACCCTCGGCAGAAGCGCAGGCTGGCGCTCAGGAAGATCGTCCGGGTACCCTCCTGGGTCGGCGTCGGCGGGAAGCCCTTGCCGAACTCGCCATGGATGGACGGGACGCGCGTCGCGCATGCGCTTCCCGCCCGCGACGTCGCGCGGTTGTGGGGCCTCGCGCTGACGAGAGGGTGTCCGGGACGGAAGTCGTCGTGGCCATCGATCAAGGCGCGCGAAGACGAGCCATCGGACCAAGGTCGGACGTCAGCACCGGCGGAAACCTCGCACGTTTGACCGACCGGTCGGTATATTTGATAATCACGCGACACATCGGCGTGCCGCGCCTGGCACGATGACGAGGCAACGGCGACACATGCAGCGCGCACCCTTGGACGCCACAAAGCTCGCGGACCGCCTTCCGGGCATCGGGCGGCTCCGCCTGCCCATCATCGCGGCGCCGATGTTCCTCGTGTCCTCGCCGCGCCTCGTGGTCGCACAATGCCGGGCCGGCGTGATCGGATCGTTCCCGGCCCTCAACGCGCGCAGCACCGACATCCTGGACGAGTGGCTCACCACGGTCGCCGCCGGGATCCGGACCGCGTCGGGCGGGCGCGCCGCGTTCGCCGTGAACCTCATCGTCCACGCCAGCAATCCACGCCTCGATGCCGACCTCGAGGTCTGCGCGGCCCACCGCGTCCCCATCATCATCACGAGCCTGCAACCGCCCGCGCAGGTCGTGTCGCGCGTGCACGCGTACGGAGGCCTCGTTCTGCACGATGTCACCACGCTCCGCCACGCCCGCAAGGCGGTGCAGCAGGGCGTGGACGGCCTGATCGCCGTCGCCGCCGGTGCGGGTGGCCACGCGGGCATGCGCAGCCCCTTCGCGCTGGTCAACGAACTCCGCACCCTGACCGACGGGCTCGTGGTGCTCGGCGGAGCGATCTCGACCGGCGGCGACGTCCTGGCGGCGCGCGCAGCCGGCGCAGACCTCGCCTACATGGGGACGCGGTTCATCGCCACCGAGGAAGCCGCGGCTGAGCAGGAGTTCAAGGAGATGATCGTGCGCGCCAGTTCGGACGACGTGGTGTACACGCCGCACTTCAGCGGCGTGAGCGGGAACTTCTTGCGCGAGAGCATCAAGCGGGCGGGCCTCGACCCCGAACGCTTGGGCGACGCGCAGGGCCGATCGCTGGAGGTGGCGAAGGAATCGGCGTCCCGCGCGTGGCGCGACATCTGGAGCGCCGGGCACGGGGTCGGCGCGATCTCCGACATCCCCAACGTGGAAGGGCTGCTGGACAGGCTGGAACGCGAGTTCGAGTCGGCGCGGTCCGCCGCTGCCTGGACTTGACCGCAGCGGGGCGCGCCGCCTGTGGGCGGAACGATGCCTCGGCGCGTTCAGGCACCTCTCCTCCGCTGCGCGGACACCACGACCGTCCCGGCGGTGCGGCAGGGGTGCTAGAATCCCCGGCAAAGAGGTGTTCACACCCGCCGCAGGGACACAGGGCATGGCGCGCGCAAGAGCGAAGGATTACGGTGACAAGCAGCGTGAGATCATGGCGCGGGCCGCCGCCCTCTTCGTCCGCAAGGGCTACCACAACACCTCGATGGCTGAGATCGCACAAGCCTGCGGCAGCTCGAAGGCGCGGCTGTACCACTACTACCCCTCGAAGGAAGCACTGCTCTATCAGATGCTTTCCGACTTCATCAAGCAGGTCTACCTGGCGAGCCATCGGGCGCTCGAGTCTTCACCCGTCCCGCAGGATGCCCTTCGCGCCCTCGCACGTGCGCTGATGGAACTGTCGACCGAGCATCACGACCTGTATCCGCTGCTCTTCAACGAACTCGATGCCCTGCCTCCCCGCCAGCGCGACCAGATCCGCGCGCAAGAGCGCAAGCTCGTCACCCAAGTCACGGCGCTGCTCGCGAAGGTGCGGCCGGACATGGCCACGAAACCGCACCACCGTACCCCGCTCGCGATGATCTTCCTCGGCGCGGTGAACTGGACCTACCACTGGTTCGAGCGAGGCGGCCTCCTCACCCCCGAGGAGTTCGCGGACCTCGTCACCGGCATCATGCTCGGCAACAAGGGCGCGCCGCAGCCGGCGGGCGCTCGGGGCACCGTCGCCGTGCGGGCCACCAAGGGCCGTCACCGGCCCTGAGTTCCGCGCCCGCGGACGACGCGGACCCGGGTCGTGCGGACCGGCCCTACAGGCGCTCGATCACGATCGCCGGAGCCATGCCACCCCCGGCGCACATCGTCGCGAGGCCGCGGCGTGCACCGCTGCGCTCCAACTCGTCGAGCAGCGTACCGATCATCATCGAACCGGTCGCGCCGATGGGATGGCCGAAAGCGATCGATCCGCCGTTGACGTTGACCCTCGAGGCATCGAGACCGAGCAGGCGCATGTAGCGTACGACCACGACGGCGAACGCCTCGTTGACCTCGAAGAGGTCGATGTCGTCCAGCGACAGCGACGCGCGATCCAGGACCTTGTGCGTCGCGGGGACCGGCGCGTTCAGCATCAGCGTCGGGGAATCCCCCATGTTGGCCCACGCCACGATGCGCGCACGGGGCACGAGGCCGTGGGCCCGCGCATACGCCGGCGATGCGAGCAACACGGCGGCCGCGCCGTCCACCACACCCGAGGAGTTCCCCGCGTGATGCACGTGGTCGACCTCCAGGTCCGGAAAGCGCGCGCGCAGCAGCGACAAGTAGGTCGTCCCCTCCGCGTCCAACGCGGCACCGGACAGCGCGGCGAACGACGGCTTCAGGGCGGAGAGCGACTCCAGCGTCGTGTCGGGACGCGGGTGCTCATCCTTGTCGAGCGCGAGCATGCCGTCCGGACGGTGCACGGGGACCAGACTCCGGGCGAAGCGGCCGTCCGCCATGGCCCGCGCCGCACGCTGCTGGCTGCACACGGCGAACGCATCGAGCTCCGCGCGCCCTATGCCCTCGAGCGTGGCGATCGCGTCGGCGCACAGTCCTTGGTGCGGTTGCGGATGCACCGTGCGCAGGCGGAGGTTGCCGGCGTCGATCAACGCCGGGACCGGGTTCCCCGCCCCCCCGTAGCCCGACATCATCTCGGTCCCGCCCGCCACCACGAGATCCTCCATCCCGCTCATGATGGAGGCGGCGGCAAGGCATACGCTCGTGATCCCCGAGCCGCAGAACCGGTCGAGCGTCACGCCGCTGGAGCGCACGTCATAGCCGGCATCCAAGGCGGCCATGCGGCCGAGGTCGCAGCCTTGCTCGCCCCGCTGGGCGCTGGTCGCCCAGATGACGTCATCGACCTCCGCCGTGTCCAACGCGTTGCGGTCGGCGATCGCGCGCAGCACGGTGGCGGCGAGGTGCTGCGGATGCATGCCCGACAGCGCACCCTTGCCCGGCTTGCCGATGCCCCGTGGCGTCCGACAGGCATCGATGATCCATGCTTCACCCATGTTCTCCCCCTTGCGGCTTCCCGAGGAACAGCAAGCGGAGCTGCTTGCGGTCCACCTTGCCGATCGGTGTCAGCGGCAGCGAATCGACGAAGCGCAGGCGCTTGGGCACCAACACCGGCCCCTTGCGGTCCCTGACCCACTGCTGAAGCCCGGCCTCGTCGATCGTCGCGCCCGCGCGGCGGACCACCGCGGCGCACACCGCTTCGCCCCATGACTCGTCGGGGATGCCGCAGACCGCCGCCGCCGACAGTTCCGGATGCGAGGTGAGCGCCTGCTCGACTTCGCTCGGGTAGACGTTCATGCCGCCGCTGATGATCAGGTCCTTGATGCGATCCACGATGTGCAGCCGCCCGCGGTCGTCGAACTCGCCGACGTCGCCGGTGTGCAGCCAGCCGTCCCGCAGGGCCTCGGCGGTCTCGGCGGGGCGACGCCAATAGCCCCGCATGACGAGCGGACCGCGGACGCAGATCTCGCCGCGGGAACCGCGGGGGACGCGGCCGCCCCGCTCATCGAGAAGTTCGAGCTGCACGGCCGCGAGCGGCGTGCCACAGGACCGCAGCGCGCGCGGGTCCTCCGCATCGTGCTGCGACTTCGCGAGGTAGGTGAGGCAGGTCGGCGCTTCGGTCTGGCCGTACAGCTGCATGAAGATCGGGCCGAAGCGCCGCAACGCCTCGCGCAATCGCGCCTCCGAGATGGGCGCAGCACCGTACAGTATGGTCTGGAGCGTGCCGAGGTCCTCACCTTCCGGCGTATCGTCGAGCAGCCGGTAGATCATGGTCGGAACCAGGAACGTCGCCGTCACCCGCTCCCGGGCGACGAACTCGCGGAACCGCGCCGCGGTGAAGCCGTTCAGCATCGAGAACACGCCGCCTTTCAGCATGGTCGGGTATACGAGGATCCCCGCTGCGTGCGATACGGGCGTCGCCGCCATGACGCGCATCTCCGTCGGCCAGTCCCATTCCGACGCCGCCATAAGCACGGTGGTCAGCAGTGCTTCCTGGGTGAGCATCACACCCTTGGGCCGACCGGTCGTACCGCCCGTGTAGACCACCATGCCGAGATCCGGTCCGGCGGCCTGCGGCCGCAGCGGAGTATCCGGCATCGCATCGGCGGCGACACCCAGGTCGATCGCGCCCGCCGCGTGCCCCAGACTGAAGACGTGCCGGAGCCGGGACGCCTCCCGGCGACGTTCGGGCGCCGGGACCACGGCCGGATCGCAGAGCAGCGCGTCCGCTTCCGCGTCTTCAAGGATGGCCAACTGGTCCGTCGCCGACGTCAGCGGCGACAGCGGGGTGAGGCGGATACCGCACAGCATCGCCGCCAAGGTCGCGGACAAGACGTCGGGCGTGTTCGCGGCCTGGATCGCCAGGGCGGAGCCGCGGGTCAGGCCACTCTCGGCGAAGACCCGGGTGACACGGCCGACCCGCCGCGCGAGATCCTCATAGGACCAGCGGACATGGTCGCTGACGAACGCCTCGCGCCCGGCGAACCGGGTGGCTGCGCGTTCGAACAGGTGCCCGAGCGAAGCGGCGGCATACAACTCTGCGGTCACATGACCCCCATGCTTGTCGAAGAAAAACCGACCGGGCGGTCGAGTATATCGCGCCCGGAAGCCGACGGACAACTCGGCCGTCGCGCCGGGCCAGGCACGCCACGGGCCGATCTCAACGATAACTTGATTGACCGTCCGGACGGTCTGTGCTTTTCTTCCCCGGTCGAACGGTCAAGCCATGGCAGCTTGAGGGCACGTGGTCCGCGCGACGGGTGGTCTGAGTCCGAACGAAACCGTAAGGAGGGTTTTCCCATGGCTCGAATGGCCGAACGGCTGATGTGGGGTCTAGGTACTGCCGCGATCGTGGCGCTGGCATCCGGATCGGCGCAGGTCAGCGCCCAAGCAGGCGGTCCCGCCGCCCGGGGCGACGACCTCACCGAAGTGGTCATCACGGCGCGCAAGCGACGGGAAAACATCCAGGACGTCCCGATCTCGATCTCGGCGCTCGGCGGCGACGAGATCTCGGCCCGCGGTTCGTTGCAGATCCGCCAGCTGGCGGAGAGCGTGCCGAACGTCAACTTCGCCGGCGGGCAGAATGCATCCATACCCATCTTCTCGATCCGTGGCATCACCAGCCAGACGCGATTGAGCCCGGGTTTCGAGTCCAGCGCCGGCGTGTACGTCGATGGCGTGGTCATCGGCCGTCTCACCGGATTCAGCCAAGAGCTGTACGACGTCGAGCGCGTGGAATTCCTGCGCGGCCCGCAAGGCACCCTGTTCGGGAGGAATTCGATCTCCGGCGCGATCAACGTGGTCACGCGCAACCCGCAGTCGACGCCGCTGCTCGACACCACCATAGAGATCGGCGACTTCCAGACGCGGGACCTCCGCGTCTACGGCACCAGCGCCCTGGGATCCGAACGGGTCCTCGGCAGCCTCGCGCTCACTTGGCGCGAGAACGACGGCTACCAGAAGAACGTGACGACCGGCAGGCCCGCCGACAGCGACGACCTGCGCGCGGCACGGGCCAAGCTCCTCGTTCGTGCGACCGAGTCGATCGACGTGACCTTCGCGGCCGATGCGCTGCGGGACCGCGCGGTCGGGCAGAGCAGCGCCGGCCTCTCGGGGTACGGGGCCACTGCCGACCGTCAGCAGGTCAGCCAAGACATCGGCGCGAAAGCCTGGCGAGACATCCATGGCGGCAGCATCACTGTGGATGCCGATGCCGGCGGTCTTGGCGATGTGACGTTCATCGGCGCCTACCGGAAGATGGAGAACGATCGCACGTCAGACACCGACGGCGGTCCGACGTCCGTTGCGGGGACCACCCAAGCCGTCGCATCCGACCAGTGGAGCGGCGAGCTTCGTCTCGCATCTGCGCCCGGAACGTTCCAATACGTGGTCGGCGCCTTCTGGTTCGACCAGCAGGCTACGAACACGACGGACTCCTGTGCGCTCAGCGCACTGCCGGCCTCCCTCCGCGGCTGCGGCACGACTTTCTCGGAGGTATCCACCCGTGCGATGGCGCTGTTCGCGAACCTCGACTATGCGCTGACGGAGCGGTTGCGGCTGTCCGCCGGCGTGCGCTGGACGGACGAGCGCAAGGACCTGCGCGCCAGCCAGACCGCCATCGCGGTCAACCCGATCGCCATCCCGTTGGAGAAGGACCGCCTCGATGCGTCCGACGTCTCTCCGACGTTCGGCGCAAGCTTCAAGGCCACGGAAGACGTCATGCTCTACGCGACTGCGGCGCGGGGATTCCGGTCCGGCGGGTGGAACACGGAGATCGTCACGGGGAATCCGCGGACCATCGCCGGACGCGAGTTCGCCGACGAATCCATGTGGAACTATGAGGCCGGCCTGAAGACCCAGGCGTGGGACGGCCGCCTGACCTTCAACACTGCCCTCTTCCAGATGAACTACACGGACATGCAGGTCGTGCGGCTCGAGCCGTTCGTGCTGAACGGGGTGCCGGTGCCCGGTGCGCTGGTCAGCACCATCACCAACGCGGGCAAGTCCAAGGTGCGGGGCGGCGAGTTCGAGTTCCGCCTGCGCGCGACCGACGCGCTCATGCTGTCCGGTGGCGTGGGTTACGCCGACGCGCAGTACACCAGCTACTCTGACCGCACAGCAGGCGGCGCTGTGCTCGACTTCAAGGGCAATCGCCTCGACATCGCGCCGAAGACCACCTACAACCTGTCCGCAGCATACGAGCAGCCGATCTCCGACAGGGTCAAGTTCTCGGCGCGGCTCGACTGGAACAGCCGCTCCGACTACTACCGGCTCGGTGGCCGTGCGAACAACCCGGCGACCGACCTGCTTCAGGGATACGACCTGCTGAGCGGCCGCATCGGCGTGGTCGCCGCGGACGGGCGCTGGGAACTGTTCCTCGTCGGCGTCAACCTCGCCGACAGCGACTATGTCCTCGGCAACATCGGCACAGGTCTCCCGCCGTTCACGACGACGGGCCAGTCGGCGATTTTGGGCCGGCCGCGTTACGTCGGACTGCGGGCGGCCCTGCGGCTCGAGTAGCCCGTCGGAGGATGCGCGCGCCGCCCGCTCCGGCGGGCGGCGCGCGCGGTCTCAGCGGCGCGGCTCGGGCGGCGCCGCGATACGACCGAGTTGGGGCCCGGCGAGCACCGCGATCGCGATCGCGATGGGCCAGATGTAGAAGTCGGTCAGGTCCCACTTGATGCCGCCCCATTCGACGAAGCGCCCGCCGGTAAGCCTCAAGATGTTCACCGAGATCGTGTTTCCCGCTCCGTGGACGAGGATCGCTGCCAGCGCACTGCCGCCCGTCACGTTGAACGCGTAAGTGCAGATGATCGTGATCATCACCGTGCCGAGACAGAACGTCACCCACTCCCAAACGTATCCGCCAAGACCGCCGAAACGCGTATCGAACGCCTCGCTGCCGGCCATCAACACCGGCAGGTCGCGGGGCATGTGCCAGACCCCCCACAGCAAGCCGAGCACGATGGCCGCCGCCAACGGCGTACGGAAGAACTCGAGCATCCGCGGCAGCATGTAACCGCGCCAGCCGAGCTCTTCGAGCAACGCGCCGCCGTCGACGTATGGCAGGACAGCCAGCATGGCGAGCATGACGATGGGCAAGCTCCCGAAGCTGGCGAGCACGGCGTCGAGGCCCTCATGGTTGCCGAGCTGGTGCGCCCGGACCATCATCAGCAGCGCGAGCGCGATGTAGACGGCGGTGATGACGGCGTAGACGGCCAGGCCTCGGCGCCATCCGACCTCGCCGCGCCAAGGCAACAAGCGGCTGAAGAGCTCTGCGAGACCGGAACGTCCCCATCCGATCGCCACGACCAGCAGCGCAGCCAAGGTGGGCGCTGCGGGGAACAGCACGGTCTTCAGGAACGCCGGCTGGTTCTCCACCGAGTACATGACGAGCGTCACCACATTGCCCGGCAACTGATGCTCCTTCAACCACTCCATGAACGCGACGAACCACTCGGGGGTGCTGTCCCGGAAGAGGATCGCCGCGATGCCGATGAGCACCGCAGCGACGTAGAAAGTCACCAGCGGCCGTCTGCGGATCAGTTCGCGCATGATCCACCCCTCGTCAGCGTCGTGTTGCCTGTCATGTCCACTCCTCCCTTGGGTTGTCGTCAGTCGGTCGGATCCATCCCGAGCGGGTCATCGTCGAAGGGCCAGATGGGCCGCGGTACGCGACGGTAGTGCTGTTCACCGCCCGCGCGATGCCGCAGATAGACGATCCTCCGCGCCAATGGCTCGAAGGACGGACGGAAGTGCTGGGCCGACTTCACGACGACCAGCCGGCGGCGGGCGGGATCGATCCCCAGGTTCGTGAACAGGTCGACGTCGAGCGCCTGCTGCCGCTGCGAACACAGCACCACCTCGATGCCGGCGACGCTGACCGCAGCCGTCGCCCCCAACGGGATGCGCGCGCCGTGGTAACTCTGCCATCCCTCACGGGCGAGGCGCATGACCCGGACACGCAGGTCAAGCGGGTCTCCCGAGGCCACGCCGCATTTGCCGCCGACGCGCAGGTCGAGTTCCGCCCCCTCGCCGGCCTCGAAGCAGAACCCCACCGCGATGGGGTCCCACAACGGCCCGAGACAGGCCTCGGTGACGCCATGCGCGAGCAGCCACGCGAGCACGGCGGTGGAGTCGCCGGCGGCGCCACCTCCGCAGTTGTCTGAAGTCTCTGCGACCACCACCGGACCCGACGGCTCGGCGAGCGCGATGCGCAGCGAATCCGCCATGTCCGGGGTGCGACGCGAGAGCTGCGTGCGCAAGCGATAGAGCTCCTCGCCGAGCACGCGCGCGAGACGGGCCGCCGCGTCCGCATCACCATCGGCGACGACCAACATGCGCGCGCCGGTATCCTCGGTATCGGCGCCGGGGAATCCATGTGCCAGCGAGACCGAGAGGATCCGCGACGAACCCTCGGCCGCTTGCATGCGCTGCACGAAGCCCTTCATCGGCTCGTCGGTTGTGGGGAAGCCGGCGATCATCCGGCAATCGAAGCACGCCATCGTCGGGCGGATCTCGCCGCGGAAGGTCCGTTCGAGCAGGCCCAGCAGTTCACGGGCTCGCTCCACATAGTCGGTGTGCGGATACTCCTTGAAGAGTACGAGCAGGTCGCAGGACGCGAGCTTCGCGGCGGTGAGGTGGCAATGCGGGTCGAGCAGCGCGCCCACCACGGCCTGCGACCCGGCGATCGCCCGCGCACGCGCGAGCAAGTCCGCCTCGCAGTCCGGGTAACCATGCGCGAGCATCGCGCCGTGAAGACCGAGGGCCACGATGTCGACCGGCAGGCTCGCACGAAGCTGCTCGAGGATCTCATCACGCAGCGACTCATAGACGGTGCGGGCGACGGGACCTGCAGGCTGCGCGAAGGCGCAGGTACCCTCGAGCACGATCCATCCATCGGTCGCAGCCCGCTCCCGGGCTGCCCATAACGGACCGGTCGCCTCGGTGGCGAAATCGGGGTGGCTGCCGGGACGCCACAGCATCGTCTCCGCGAAGTTCTCCATCCCCGTTGGCAGCGGCGAGAACGTGTTCGTCTCCGTGCCGAGCGTGGCAGTGAACAGGCGGATGGGACGCTGTGATGCGGACATCGGTACCCCGAAGGACGGCGCAAAGCCGAGGTTATCCCAGACCGTCCGGTCGGACCAACAACTTCGGCGCAGCCAGCAACGGGAACGCAAGCAGCGCGACCGGCAGCAGCGCGGTGGCGAGGATCACCGCCGTCAGCACGCCCCCGGGTTGTGCGGCGCCGCCGCCCGCGGACGGGACGAACCCGGCGGCCGACAGCATGCCCGCGACCAGCACCGGGCCGACCGCGAGGCCCATCTTCTCCGCGGCGGTCCAGACACCGGTGAGGGCGGCTTCGTTCGACGGATGCTCGCGCAGCACGTCGGACAGCAGCGAAAACGGGATGAGCTGCAGCCCCCCCAGTCCGATCCCCGCGAACACGAGCAGCAGCCCGGCCTGCAGCGGCGTCGCCGCGAGGGCGAGGGCGGCGACGGCGGTGCTGAACAGGCCGATGACCAAGGCCAGCGTCAGCGGCTTGCCAAGACGGCGCGCGAGGACCGCGCCCGCCGGCAGTCCGACCATCGATGACAGCAGCATCACGAAGAACAGCCCCCCCAGGAGCGACTCGTCCCCGCCGAGACGGTAGCGCACGTAGTATGGCAAGGCGGCGCTCAGCGTCGAGATGGCCGCGGCGATCAGGATGTAGGGGAGGGTCAGCCGCACGAAGCTGCGTCGCCGCAGCAAGCCGGACCAGACCGCAGCTTGGGCGCCGCCGGGTGCCTCCCGCACCGGGCGCGGAGGCAAGCGCCGGACCGCGTGCCACGCGCAGAGGGCGGCGATCCCCGCCCCGACGCCGAGCGCCGCAGACATCGCCGCATATCCGGACCGGCCGCCGCCCAGGACCCCTACGAGGGCCGGCCCGCCGGCGGCACCGACGAGGCCGCCCGCGAACGCGAAGGCGAGACGCACCGAGATGATCCGGGTGCGCTCGTGTGGATCGTCGCTCATCTCCGCCGGCAGCGCCACGTAAGGCACCGAGTACACGGAATACGCCGTAACCGCGACCACGAAAACAGCGGTGACGTAGAGGAGCGCCGCGCCGCCCTGCAGACCCGGTGGCACCGCGAACACCAACGCGAACGCCACCGCGCAGGCCAGCGCGCCCCAAATCAGGAACGGCGCTCGCGACCCGCCGTCACGCACCGAGATGTCCGATGCCCGCCCGACCAACGGATCGCAGACGACGCTCCATAGCTTCGCGATGGCGATGCCGGCCGCGGCCAAGGTCGGCGCGATCGCCAGGGTATCGGTCATGAAGTACAGCAGCAGCGCGCTCGGCAAGGCGGAGTAGATCCCCGTCACGAGCGACCCCACGCCGTACCGGACCACGCGGTCCGTCGACAGCGACTCCGCAGATGCCCCCCCGGGGTTCACCATCAGTTTCGCTCCGATCCCGGCCACGGACGCGGGCCGCCCGGCCCGACATTGACAAAACATGGGCCGCCCTGCAACCTCTACCGACCGGCCGGTTGATTAAATAGGAAGCGCCCGTCGGCGCGTCTTGGGACATCGGCCGCGGGAGGTACCATCAACCACCGCAGGTCACGCAGGCTCCCCGTCCAGGCCGCCATGTCGATGCTCGCCGCGCTCGCGGCTGCGGGCACGGCCACAGCGCAGCAGGACATCGCGCCCGAACCGCAGGCCGTCGTGCTCACTGAGGTCGTCGTCAGCGCGCGCAAGCGCGACGAGCGCCTGCAGGACGTGCCGATGAGCATCTCGGCTTTCGACGCGGCCGCCCTGGAACGCACGAGCACAATCGGTTTCGTCGACTACGCGGAGCGTGTCCCCAACCTGTCCTTCGCACCGGCGCGCAGCGGACCGGTGGGCTCCAGGCAGCTGGCGATCCGCGGCGTCTATGGCACGGGCACCGTCGGCTTCTACGTCGACGACACGCCCGTTCCGGAGAGCATGGACCCTGCGGTCACCGGACTTGAGCGCATAGAGGTGTTGCGCGGTCCGCAGGGGACGCTGTACGGCGCCCGCTCGATGGGCGGGACGGTGCGGCTGATCACGCGCCAACCGGAGCTCGACCTTTCGTCCTTCACGGGACATGTCGCCGCGTCGGTCTCGGACCCCGGCGACCTCAACCATCTCATCGAGGGTTCCGCGAACCTGGTCATCTCGCCAGAGCGGTCGGCGCTGCGCATCGCGGCCTATCAGCGGGCCGAGAGCGGCATGTTCTCGCGTGTACCGGGACGGGACCCGGCGCTCCCGCCGTCCACCCCCGTCTCGGCGTTCGCACGCCGCAGCCCGGTGGACGATGCCGTGACCGAGGGCATCCAGCTGGACGGGCGTGCGCTGGTCGGCGATTCGATCACGGTGCGACCACGCATCTGGACGCAGCGGTTCCGCATCGACGGGTTCCCGCTCGCGGATCGAGAACCGGGGAACTTCGAGCATCGAAGGCTCTTCGACCTCGACGAGCCAGGCTCCGATGACTGGCAGCTCTACAGCCTGAACATCGACGCCGACCTGCAGGGCGGCACGCTCGTATCCTCGACCTCGCTGTTCCGCAGGCGGCTCGAGAACCGCGAGGACGCGAGCGAGCTCGCGACGCTGCTGTTCGGGATCCCGCCTTCGCGCACGGTGCTCCACAGCATCACCACCGCCCGCCGGTTCGCGCATGAGACGCGGTACGTGTCCTCATGGTCCGGCGATTGGCAGCTGACCGCAGGCGCTTTCTTCAGCGAAAGCCGCGACCTCTACGAGTTCCCGCCCGACAACGTCATCCCGGGCATAAACGCGTTCTTCGGCGGGGCCTTCGGCTCCGACGTCATATTCACCTTGCGGCGCGAATCGGTCACGCGCGAGCTGGCCGCTTTCGGGGAACTGTCCTACGCGTTCACGGACCGCCTCAGCGGCACCGTGGGCGCGCGCTGGTTCGACAACCGGGTGGACACGACCCTCGACCAGTCGGGCATCATCCTCTCCACGGAATCGCTGCGCGGGCGGCAGCGCGAGACGCAGGTCAACCCGAAGCTGTCCCTGTCCTACACCCTGCCCTCGGGCGATCTTCTCTATGCCTCGGCCTCCGAAGGGTTCCGCATGGGCGGGGTCAACACGTTCTCGGAATCGCTGTGCGCAGGCGATCTGTCCGGCGTCGGGCTCGACGTCGAAGGCGCGCGGTCGTTCGACTCCGATTCGCTGCGCAGCTACGAGGTCGGGGCGAAGACCGAGCGGTTCGACCGTCGCTTGAAGCTGAACGGCTCCGCGTTCTACATCCGCTGGCGTGATGTGCAGCAGACCGTGCCGCTCGTCAACTGCGGATTCGCGGTCACCGTGAACGCCGGCGAGGCGCGCAGCATGGGTGCGGAGCTCGACGCGAGCATGGATGTCAACGACGACTGGTCGGTAGGTGCGGCGGTCGGTTACACGGACGCCGAGATACGCGACCCGGGTGGCGTCGCGACGCTCGAGCGCGGTGCGCGGCTGGCGCAGGTTCCGGAATGGACCGGCAGCGCGTATCTGGAACATCGCTTCAACTGGCAGGGACGTCCCGGGTTCCTCCGTGCCGACTACACCTACACCGGCGCCAGCCTGTCGCCGAACAACAGCCCGCTCGATCCGCGCGAGCGCCCGAGCTACTCGATCGTGAACGCGCGGGCGGGCCTCGCGTTCGGCACATGGGAAGCGTCTGTCTACGCGACGAACCTGCTCGATGAGCGGGCCAACCTGTCGGACATCCCTTCCATGGCGCTCGAACTTCCGGGCCGACCGCGCATCATGACGAACAGGTCGCGCACGATCGGAATCGACGCACGTGTAAGGTTCTGAGATGCGCCTGTATTGGGCGCCGAACACCCGGGCGCTGCGCGCCGCTTGGATGCTGGCAGAGGCCGGCGTGGCTTACGAGCGCGTGGTCATCGACGTCCACGATGCCGCCGCGAAGGGGGATGCCGGGTTCCGTCGCGTATCCCCGCTCGGCAAGGTCCCCGCCCTGCAGGACGGTTCCGCATGCATGTGGGACTCGGGGGCGATCTGCGCCTACATCGCAGACCGCTTTCCGGAAATGAGGCTGGCGCCGGCGCCGGACAGCGTCGCACGTGGCACTTACCTGCAGTGGCTCGTGTTCACGAACTCGGTCCTCGAGCCAGCGATGTTCGAGCGGCGCGCGGCATCGACGCCGAACCCGTCGCAGCACGGTTGGGGCGATTTCGACCGCATGTTGGGGGTGCTCCGCGCGCAGGTCGCGGCCGGTGAATGGATCCTCGGCGACCGTTTCAGCGCCGCCGACGTGATGCTCGGGTCATCGTGCCTTTTCCTCTACCGCTACCGGATCATTGAGGGCGAGCCGGTGCTCCGGGCGTACGTCGACCGCTGCACCGCCAGGCCGGCGTTCCGCGAGGCGGCGGCGTTGGACGAAGCAGCTCCGGGAGGTCATGCATGACGAACCTCATACGCCGCTTCCTCGGCGGCCCGATGCCGACGGCGGTGCGTGGCGAGGGACCGTACCTCGTCGACGAACACGGGAGAAGGTACCTCGACGCCGTGAGCGGCGCCGGCGTCTCCTCGCTCGGTTACGACGAACGCGCGATCGCGGACGCCGTCTGCACGCAGGTGCGCGAACTGGCGTTCGTCGTGCACGCCAGCTTCACCTCGCGGCCCGCGGAGGCGCTCGCCCAGGAGCTCGTCCGCAGGGCGCCACCGGGCCTCGGGTATGCGTACTTCGGCTGCGGCGGATCGGAGTCGATCGACGGAGCGCTCAAGATCGCCCGGCAGTACTTCCTCGACATCGGCGAGCCGGACCGGCGGCGCTTCGTGGCCCGCCGCCAGAGCTACCACGGCAACTCCCTCGGCGGACTCGGGGCGGGCGGCAACTTCATGCGACGCGAGCCGTTCGAGCCGCTGCTGTCGACGCCCCTCCACGTCGCGCCCTGCTACGCTTACCGTGACCAGCAGCCGTCGGAGTCGGCCGAAGGGTACGGCGCACGCTTGGCGCGCGAGCTCGAGGAGACCTTCATCGCCGCGGGCCCCCACACCATCGCGGCGTTCATCGCCGAGCCGGTGGTGGCCGCGACCGCGGGGGCCGTGCCGCCGGTCTCCGGCTACTTCCGCGCCGTCCGCGAGGTCTGCGACCGCCATGGAGTGCTGCTGATCCTCGATGAGGTGTTCTCGGGAGTCGGCCGCACGGGCACCTTCTTCTCCTGCGAGCAGGACGGCATCGTCCCGGACATGATCGTGCTGTCGAAATCGCTCGCCGCAGGCTATCAGCCGGTCAGCGCGGTGCTGCTCCACACGCGCATCCACGACGCCATGCAGCGGGGAAGGGGCTACCTCAACCACGGCCACACCTACTCAGGCCACGCCACCGGGTGCGCGGCGGCGCTCGCGACGTTACGGGTGATCGACGAGCGGGGCCTGCTGCAGAACGTGAACGAACGCAGCGGGCAGATCTTCGCCGGCCTGCAGGACAGGTTCCGCGACCATCCCAGGATCGGCGACATCCGTGGTCGCGGGCTCATGATCGGCCTCGAACTGGTCGTCGACCGCGACACGAAGGCGACGTTCCCGCCGGAACGCCACGTCTGGCACCACATCCTGGAGGCGGGCCTGGAGCTCGGGCTCGTCTGCTATCCGATGGGCGGCACGGTGGATGGCAAGCGCGGCGACCACATCCTGCTCGCGCCGGCCTTCACCTACAGCGGCGCCCACGTCGACGAGATGCTGGACAAACTGGGCCGTGCGGTCGACATCGGCATCGATCGCGCTCTCCGGGCCTGATCCCCAGCCGTGTCCTGACGAGGTCGCGCCATGCACCGTGCGCCTGTCGATGCCCACGGTCGGGGAAACCGGCTTCCCCCGACGCAGCAGGGCAGCGCCGGGCGGTCCTCGCGGCGCCGATGCTCCTGGTGTCCTCGCCGAGCGTCGTCGCAGCGCAACGCCGCGCCGGCCTGATCGTCCATGAGGGCAATCCGCGCCTCGAGGCGGACCTCGAGGTCTGCGCGGCCCGCCTTGTCCCCATCGTCATCACGAGTCTGCAACGACCCGGACGTGTCGCGTCGCGCGTGCATGCGTACGCGGCCCCGTGCTGCACGACGTCACCACGGTGCGCCAGGCGCGCAAGGCCATCCAGCAGGGCGCGACGGGCCGATCGCCGTCGCGACGGGCGCCGACCTCGCCTGCATGGGCACGCGCTTCATGGCGACCGAGGAGGCCGAGGCCCCGCTTCAGCGGCGTCACCGGGAACTTCCTGCGCGAGGGTGTCCAGCGCGCAGGGTTGGATCCCGACCGCCTCGGCGACGCGCAGGGCCGCGCGCTCCAGATCGCCCAAGGAATCGGGGTCGCGCGCATCGACGCGCTGGAGGTGACGGCACCCCGGGCGCGCCCGCAGCCGGCTACCGACCCTCGGGGCGTCGCTAGAAGCCCCCGAACCGGCGACGTGTGTCCCGGGTCGCCGGAGGCAGCGGACCGTCGACGAGCTCGGCTGTCGCCGCCAGATGGGACTCCGCCGGATCGAACACCTGCCGGTAGATCACGCTGCACAGCGACCGCGCCTCCGCACCTGCCCAGGCCGTCGGCAGCAGGTCGGCCGGCAGGTCGGGGTCGAGCAGGTGGATGCGCCTGTATTCGTGGATGAGGAGGGTCCGCAGCTGGAATGCGGCCGGTGGGTCGAGCCCGCCGATGGACCCGAGAGGCCCGAACCGCCGGATGAATTCGCGGTAGCGCCGGTCGAGCCCGCCCAGGTCCCATCCGTGTTCCGCCAGGCCCGCGCCCGAAGCCGCGACGCCCGGATCGGTCCTGAGCAGCGTGCCGCAACCCTCGGGATCCAGCTTCCGGACCAGCAGGGCGGCCTGCGCAAGCGATGCGAAGGGATGCAGGAACAATCCCGCGACCGGCTCGCCGAAGCCGGCGAACCGCAGCTCATGGCGCAACCTGTCGCGCGCCGCGTCGGGCCACCGGGGGAACACGATCATCGTCCACGCACCGTCCCATCGCGGGGGGGCGATCGCGTAAATGCGCTCGGCCGCTGCCGCGAACACGGCGGCGCCTTCCTCCGCGAGGGCGTACTCGGACTGCCGACCGACGCGACGGCAGGTCAGGCGCCCGTCCTGGGCAAGACGGCCGACGGAGGTGCGCACGAGGCGCTCCGAGATGCCGAACGGCGCGGCAAGCCGGATCAGGCTCGCGAGGGACACCGCCCCGCCACGCGGCGCGATGGAGTCGCCGAATATCGTGATCAGCAACGAGCCGGCGCGCAGGGGACGTTGCCGCCGGAACCGGGCTAGCAGCCGATCCAAGGCCGGGGATGGCGGGCGGGCGGGCATATCGCCGGAGATTCTAACCGCAACCCAAACGTGACCCATAAATCCTTGCTAGACGTGTTTTTCTGTGTCACGATTTTTCCCCGACATCGGAGGCAGGCATGTACACCCAGTCGCTCGACAGCCCCGGACCCGACGGCAGACACGCGGACGCCTCGCCCGCCGAGCTCGAGCAGAGGTTCCAGGCCCGGATCGACGCCGAGGAGAAGATCGAGCCGAAGGACTGGATGCCGGACGCCTACCGGCAGACGTTGATCAGGCAGATCGCCCAGCACGCCCATTCAGAGATCGTCGGGATGCTTCCCGAGGGCAACTGGATCACCCGCGCGCCGTCGCTGCTGCGCAAATCCATCCTCGTCGCGAAGGTGCAGGACGAGGGCGGGCACGGAGCCTACCTCTACAGCGCGGCGGAGACCCTCGGGGTGTCTCGCGAGGCCTTGATCGACCAACTCCTCGAGGGCAAGGCGAAGTACTCGAGCATCTTCAACTATCCGACGACCACCTGGGCGGACGTCGGCGCGATCGGCTGGTTGGTCGACGGCGCGGCGATCATGAACCAGATACCGCTCTGCCGCTGCTCCTACGGCCCTTACGCGCGGGCGATGACCCGCATCTGCCGCGAGGAGAGCTTCCACCAGCGACAAGGGTACGAGCTGATGCTGACGCTCGCGCGGGGCACGGAGCGCCAGAGGAAGATGGCTCAAGGCGCGCTGGACCGCTGGTGGTGGCCGTCCTTGATGATGTTCGGACCTCCGGATGCGGATTCGATGCACACCGCACAGTCCGTGCGCTGGAAGATCAAGCGGTTCACCAACGACGAGTTGCGCCAGAAATTCGTCGACTTCACCGTCCCGCAGGCGCATTTCCTCGGGCTGACGATCCCGGATCCGGAACTGCGCCGCGACGAGGAGACCGGGCATTGGCGCTTCGGCGCGATCGACTGGAGCGAGTTCCAGCAGGTCCTGAGGGGCGATGGCCCGTGCAACCGCGAACGGCTCGCGGCGCGACGCAACGCTCACGAGGAGGGCCGCTGGGTGCGCGAGGCTGCAGCAGCCCACGGGGCCAAGCGGCGCGCCAGGTCAGCCACCAGGGCGGCGTGAGCGCGACGGAGCAGGAGAGCCCACGATCCCATGAACGACCGCACCCAGACCGGCGACTGGCCCCTCTACGAGGTCTTCATCCGCGCCCGCGGCGGGCTGGATCACAAGCACGTGGGCAGCGTCCATGCCGTCGATGCACGGATGGCGCTCGAACATGCGCGCGACCTCTACACCCGCCGCCTTGAAGGCGTGAGCATCTGGGTCGTGCGGTCGGCCGACATCACGGCCTCGGACCCCGTCGATGCCGATCCGCTGTTCGAGCCGGCACGGGACAAGATCTACCGGCACCCGACCTTCTACGACATCCCGGACGAAGTGGAGACCTTGTGAACGTCTCCGGCGCCCTGCCGGCCGGCACCGGCACGCCTGCGCACGTGGACTACGTGCTGCGGCTCGCCGATACCAGCCTGATCCTGGCGCAACGCCTCGGAGAGCGGGTGGGACACGCACCGGACATCGAAGAAGACCTCGGACTTGCGAACACCGCGCTCGACCTTCTCGGTCAAGCGAGGATGCTGCTGGCCTACGCCGGCGAGCTCGAGGGCAAGGGGCGGGACGAGGATGCGCTGGCGTTCCTGCGCGACGAGCCCGAGTTCCTCAACCTCTGCCTGGCGGAGCGGCCCAACAGCGACTTCGGCCACGTGATCATGCGCCAGTTCCTGTTGGACGCCTGGCAGCTCGGGATGCACTCCGCCTTGTCCGCTTCCAAGGACACGCGGCTCGCCGCCATTGCGGCGAAGTCGCTGAAGGAGACGCTCTACCATGTCCGTTACAGCGGCGGCTGGGTGGTCCGCCTCGGTGACGGCACGACTGAAAGCCACCGACGCATGCAGGCGGCGCTCGACGCCCTATGGCCGTACACGACCGAACTGTTCGACGCCGACGCCGTAGACTCGCAGATGCATTCCTCCGGCATCGGCCCCGACCTGCCCTCGCTCAAGCCGTCATGGCTCACGCAGGTCGACGCCGTGCTGCAGGACGCCACGCTGGTCAGGCCGCGCGATAGCCGTCCGATCCACTACGGCAAGCGCGGCCAGCACAGCGAGACCTTCGGATATCTCCTGACGGAGATGCAAGCGCTGCATCGCGCGCACCCCGGAGCGCAGTGGTGACGGCGGCTGCGGCGACCGGGCCCTTGGCGCTCGCTTGGGCCGCGGTCGCGAGCGTCCCCGATCCCGAGATCCCGGCGCTGTCCGTCGTCGATCTCGGCATCGTGCGCGGGCTTGAGGTGTCCGATGAAGGCAGGGTCCAACTCCGTGTCGCGCCGACGTATTCCGGCTGCCCTGCCACCTCCGTGATCCGTCGCAGCCTGGTCGAGGCGCTCCACGCCGCGGGATTCCCCGACGTCGTGGCGCAGGACGAGTTGTCGCCGCCGTGGACCAGCGATTGGATCACGGACGAGGGACGGGAAAAACTGCGCGCCGATGGCATCGCGCCGCCGACGCGTCACCTGGCATCGCCGCGCGCGCTCACCGAAGCCGATCCCGCGGTGGCCTGTCCCCGTTGCGGCTCCGAGGCGACCGAAAGGCTCAGCGAGTTCGGCTCCACGCCCTGCAAGGCGCTCCACCGGTGCACGGCCTGCCTGGAGCCGTTCGACCATTTCAAGTGCCTGTAGGCCACGGTAGGCGCGAATGCCGAGATTCCACCCCCTGCAACTCCTCGCGCGCGACCCGATCGCGACCGATGCCGTCCGACTGACCTTCGGTCTGCCTGAGGAACTGCGCGAGGAATTCAGCTTCAAGCCGGGCCAGCACCTCACCGTGCGCGCCTCCATCGACGGCAAGCCGTTGCAGCGGCCCTACTCCTTGGTTTCGCCTCCCGGCGAACCGCTGTCGATCGGGGTGCGCATCCAGGGCGCCATGTCCCGCCATCTCGCCGAAGGCCTGCGCGTCGGCGAACGGATCGAGGTCATGAAGCCCTACGGACGGTTCACGGCATCGATCGATCCGGGCGCGTCGAAGTCCTACCTGGCGCTGGCGGCAGGCAGCGGCATCACGCCGATCCTGGCGATCGCCCGCGCCGTCCTGACAGGGGAGCCCCGCAGCCGGTTCCGACTCCTCTACGGCAACCGCGACACCGAACATGCGATGTTCCTGCCCGAAGTGCTGGCGCTCAAGGACCGGTACCTGACGCGGTTCGCCGTCGACTTCGTGATGAGCCGCGAACCGCAGGACATGCCGCTGTTCAACGGGCGCCTCGACGCGCAACGCCTCAGCGAGCTCGCGGACATGGTGTTCGACGTCCGGGCCATCGATGAAGCACTGATCTGCGGCCCCGGCTCGATGGTGGAGGAACTGTCGCAGACCCTGCAGGCGCTGGGCGCGACGGGGCGGATCCGCGGCGAGCGGTTCACCGCCGCCCAAGATGCCGCAGCCGGGCGGGCTCCGGCCCTCCATCCGGCGCCCGCGATGGCCCGTCCCGCCAAGGCCACCGCCCATCCGGTCGAGGTGACCGTGCAGATGGACGGCCGCCGTCGCAGCTTCACGATGCCGGCGACCGGTCGGACCGTGCTCGAAGCGGCCGAGGCCGCCGGCCTCGGGCTGCCCTTCTCGTGCCGGGATGGCATCTGCGCGACCTGCCGCGCCAAGGTCATCGACGGCCGGGCGGACATGGCGCGCAACCAAGGGCTGGAAGCATGGGAAGTCGAGGCGGGCTTCGTGCTTTGCTGCCAGGCGCGCCCGCTGACACCGAGCCTGATGCTGAGTTTCGACGAGAAATGAGGGGACATCCATGACCTATGCCACGATCAAGTTCGACATCGCGGACGGCGTCGCCCGACTGACGCTCAGCCGGCCCGATCGTCTCAACAGCTTCACCAGCGAGATGCACGCCGAGGTCCGCGACGCGCTCTCGGGAATCGAGGCCGGCGGCGCACGTGCGTTGGTGTTGACCGGTGCAGGAAGGGGCTTCTGCGCCGGCCAGGACCTCGCGGACCGCGCGGTCGCGCCGGGCACGCAAGGCGTCGACCTTGGACGCTCCTTGATCGAGAACTACGGGGTGCTGGTGCGTACGCTGCGGGCGTTGCCGATGCCGGTGCTCGCCGCGGTCAACGGCGTGGCGGCGGGTGCCGGAGCGAACATCGCGCTGGCCTGCGACCTCGTGGTCGCCACGCGGTCCGCCAGTTTCATCCAGCCGTTCTGCCGCCTCGGGCTCGTGCCCGACTCCGGCGGGACCTGGCTGTTGCCGCGCCTGGTAGGCACCGCGAGAGCCATGGGCCTCACCATGCTCGGCGACAAGATCACCGCCGAGCAGGCGGCGGAGTGGGGCCTGATCTGGCGCTGCGTGGACGACGCGGACTTCGCGTCCGTCGTCGACACCTTGGCCGGCCAACTCGCGGCTGCGCCCACGCGGGGCCTCGCCAAGACGAAGCAAGCGATCTACGATGGCTGGACGCGCGATTTCAGCGCCCAGCTCGACATCGAGACGGACTATCAGCGCGAACTCGGGTGGTCCGAGGACTACGCCGAGGGCGTCGCCGCGTTCGCCGAGAAGCGCGTACCGCGCTTCTCCGGACGATGACCCCGTCCGAGCCGCCGTCGGTGCCGTCGGCCTCGGATGCCGACGCGCGCCGCGCGGTCGAGCACCTGTATTCCCTCGACGTCGCGGCGCAGCAGCTCGGCATGCAGGTCGCGGAGGCCGGCATCGGCCGGGCGGTGGTGTCCATGCCGGTCCTGCCGAGCATGGTCAACGGACACGGCATATGCCACGGCGGCCACATCTTCGCGCTGGCCGACACCGCCTTCGCCTACGCCTGCAATGCGGCGGGCGGCAGCCATGTCGCCGCCTTCGCCGCCATCGATTTCCTGCGCACCGCGCGCACGGGAGACCTGCTGCGCGCGGAGGCGACCGAAGCGTGGCAGTCGGGCAGGAACGGCTTGACGGACGTACGCGTGCTCGACGCCGCGGGCCAGCTCGTCGCCCTGTATCGCGGCCGTTCACGCCGCATCGACCACGGATTCGGACCATGACCATGGAGGCCGCCTTTCTTTGTGATGGCGTGCGCACCCCGATCGGCCGGCATGGCGGCGCCTTGGCCGCCGTGCGCGCCGACGACCTGGCCGCGGTCCCGCTGCGCGCCCTGATGGCGCGCTATCCGCGGGTCGACTGGGGATCGGTCGATGACGTGGTCCTCGGCTGCGCCAACCAGGCCGGCGAGGACAACCGCAACGTCGCGCGCATGGCGCTGCTGCTGGCGGGACTGCCGGAGACCGTGCCCGGCGTGACCGTCAACCGGCTCTGCGGTTCCGGCCTCGACGCCGTCGCGATGGCCGCGCGCATGGTGCGGTCCGGCGAGGCGGAGCTCGTGATCGCCGGCGGCGTCGAGAGCATGAGCCGTGCGCCGTACGTGCTCGGCAAGTCGGAGACCGCCTTCGGCCGCGACCAACCGCTCTTCGACACCGTGATCGGCTGGCGCTTCGTCAACCGGCTGATGAAGGCGCAGTACGGCGTCGAGTCGATGCCCGAGACCGCGGAGAACGTAGCAGGGCACTTCGGCATCTCGCGCGCGGACCAGGACGCCTTCGCGCTGCGCAGCCAGCAACGCACCCTCGCCGCGCAGCAGGCCGGCCGCTTCGCCGCCGAGCTGGTACCGGTCATGGTGCCGGACCGCAAGGGAGCTGTCGCCACGGTCGACGCCGACGAACACCCGCGGGCCACCTCGCTGGAGGCGCTCGCGAAGCTGTCGACCCCGTTCCGGGAAGGCGGCACCGTCACGGCGGGCAATGCCTCGGGCGTCAACGACGGCGCCTGCGCGGTGCTGGTGGCCAGCGAGCGCGCCGCCGCAAGGTACGGCCTTCAGCCGCGGGCGCGGGTGGTCGGCACGGCCGTGGCCGGCGTCCCGCCGCGCATCATGGGCATCGGACCGGTCCCGGCGACCCGCAAGCTGCTCGCCCGCACCGGCCACGAGCTCGGCGCGATCGACCGCATCGAGCTGAACGAGGCGTTCGCGGCGCAGGGGCTCGCCGTGCTGCGGCAACTCGGGTTGCCGGACGACGCCGCGCACGTCAATCCGGACGGCGGCGCCATCGCCCTCGGCCACCCGCTCGGCATGAGCGGCGCGCGGCTCGTGACGACCGCGATGCACGGCTTGGCGCGCGACGGTCAGCGCCTCGCCCTGTGCACGATGTGCGTCGGCGTCGGGCAAGGCATCGCGATGCTGATCGAGCGTGTCACGTGACGACGCCTGTCCGTGCGCTCAAGGCCGGACGGTCTGGCCACGTCGGCGTGGTCGAGATCGACCATCCACCCGTCAACGCGCTCTCGCAACCGGTGCGCGCGGCGCTGCTTGCCGCCATCGAGTCGCTGGCTGCCGATCCGCAGGTGCAGGCGATCGTGCTGCACGGCGTCGGCCGTGCGTTCGTGGCCGGCGCCGACGTCCGCGAGTTCGACGCCGACCCGCGTGCGCCGCTGCTGAACGACGTGCTTTCGCACATCGAACAGCTGGACAAGCCGGTCATCTGCGCGCTGCACGGGCCGACGCTCGGCGGCGGCGCCGAACTCGCCCTCGCCAGCCACTATCGTGCCGCCGCGGACGACCTCTCCTTGGGTTTTCCCGAGATCAAGCTCGGGCTGCTGCCTGGCGCCGGCGGTTGCGTGCGGCTGCCGCGGATGATCGACACCGCGACCGCCCTCGCGATGATGCTCGGCGGCGAACCGATCGGTGCCCAGCGCGCGCGCGCGCTCGGACTCGTCGATCACGCCCTCGAGGGCGACGTGCGGGACTCGGCGATCGCCTACGCCGAATCCTTGGTGGAGCAGCGCAGTCCGGTGCGGCGTGTCTGCGACCGCCCCGCCCCGGGCGCGACGGCGCTCGAGGCTTGCCACGCGGTGCGCGATGCGCTGCCGAAAGGCGCGCGCGACGTGCCTGCGGGCCGCATGATCGTGGACGTGGTCGAGGCGTCGGTCCACCTGCCGTTCGGCGACGCGGCGACCAAGGCGCGCGCGGCGTTCGAGACCTGCCGCCGGTCGGCCGAGTCCCGCGCGTTGCGACATCTCTTCTTCGCGGAACGGCGTCGGCTGCCCTATCCAGCTCCCGCCCGGTCCGCGGCCCGCGTCGCGGTGATCGGTGCCGGGACGATGGGCTCCGGGATCGCCATCAGCCTGCTGCTCGCCGGCTACGAGACGCGGCTCGTCGACAGCAGCCGCGAGGGCCTCGCAGCCGGCGAAGCGCGGATCATCGCGGCGCTCGAAGCCGCGGAACGCAAGGGCCGCCTCACGGCGGAACAGGCAGCGGCGACACGCGCGCGCCTGCGCCTCGACGACGACCTGGACGCGCTGGCGGACGCCGACCTCGTCATCGAGGCGGTGTTCGAGTCGCTGGCCGTGAAGCAGGAGGTCTTCGCGCGCCTCGGGCGGATCGCCGGCCCCGACGCCGTGCTCGCCACCAACACCTCCACGCTCGACGTCGACGCGATCGCGATCGCGAGCGGGCGGCCCGAGGCCGTGGTGGGCATGCACTTCTTCAGTCCGGCCAACGTGATGCGGCTGGTCGAGATCGTCCGCGGGTCGGCGAGCTCCGAGGCGGCGCTCGGGCGGGCCGCCGAGGTCACGCGTCGTCTCGGCAAGATCGCGGTGGAGGTCGGCAACGGCTTCGGCTTCGTGGGCAACCGCATGTTGTACGCCTACGGCCGCGAGAAGGAGCGGATGCTGCTCGAGGGGGCGCTGCCTGAGCAGGTGGACCGGGCGCTCGAGGCGTTCGGGATGGCGATGGGACCGAACGCGGTCAACGACCTCGCGGGGCTCGACATCGGCTACCAAGTGCGACGGCAATGGGCCGAAAAACCTGACGAGCCGGGCTACTACCGCGCCGCCGACCGTCTCGTCGAGGCGGGACGGCTCGGGCGCAAAAGCGGGCGCGGCTTCTACCGGTACGATGACGCCGGGAGCCGCATCCCGGATCCCGAGGCGTTGTCCCTGATCCGCGCGGAAGCCGCCCGGCACGGGATCGCGCCGCGCAGCCACGACGACGCGCAGATCGTCGCCCGCTGCACCTTCGCGCTGGTCAACGAGGGCGCGCGGCTGCTCGAAGCCGGCGTCGCACGCCGTGCGTCCGACATCGACGTCATCTGGTGCAACGGCTACGGGTTCCCGCGCTGGCGCGGCGGCCCGATGCAGCACGCGGATTCGCTGGGCCTGCCGGCGGTGCGCGACGCGCTCGCGGCGCTCGCCCATGAGCATGGCGGACGCTTCTTCCCGATGGCCGGCCTCATCGCGGAGCTGGCCGCGACGGGCAGCAGCTTCGCGGCCTTCGACGCGGCACGGGATGCGGATATCGAACGGGGGACACCATGACGAGACTTGAAAGCTACTCGCGCGGAGCGTGGATCGCGGGAGACGGTCCGGGCACTGAACTGAGGGACGCGTCGACCGGCGAGGTGGTCGCCATCACCGGCGCGAGCGGCATCGACCCGCGCGCGATGCTCGAGCATGCGCGGCAGGTCGGTGGACCGGCGCTGCGGGCGCTGACCTTCCACCAACGCGCGTCGATGCTGCGCGCGCTCGGCAAGCGCCTGATGGAGCTCAAGGAGGAGTTCTACGAGCTCTCCTTCTGCACGGGTGCGACGCGCCCCGACTCGTGGATCGACATCGAAGGCGGCATCGGCACGCTGCTGACGTTCGCGTCCAAGGGCGCGCGCGAGCTGCCGAACGCCACCGTGCTGCTCGACGGCGACGTCGAAGGGCTCTCGAAGGGCGGCACGTTCGTCGGCCAACACATCCATACCTCGCTCGAGGGGGCGGCCGTCCACATCAACGCCTTCAATTTCCCGGTCTGGGGCATGCTCGAGAAGCTGGCGCCCGCGCTGCTCGCGGGCGTGCCGGTGATCGTCAAGCCGGCGACCGCGACCGCCTACCTCGCCGAACGGATGGTGCATCGGATCGTCGAGACCGGTCTGCTGCCGCCCGGCGCCCTGCAGTCGATCTGCGGCAGCGTCGGCGACCTCTTCGACCACCTGACCTGCCAGGACGTGGTGTCCTTCACGGGCTCGGCCGACACGGCACAGGCGCTGCGGAGCCATCCGGTCGTGATACGCAACTCGGTCCGCATGATCTGCGAGACCGACTCGCTCAACTCGGCGATCCTCGGCGCGGACGCGCTGCCTGGATCGCCTGAGTTCGACCTCTACGTCAAGGAGGTGGTGCGCGAGATGACGGTGAAGGCCGGGCAGAAATGCACGGCGATCCGCAAGGCGATCGTGCCCACCGACCGGCTCGACGATGTCGCGGGCGCGCTCGCCGCGGCGCTCGCCAAGGTGGTGGTGGGCGATCCGCGCACCGAGGGCGTGCGGATGGGTCCGGTCGCGGGGCTCGCGCAGCGCTGCGAAGTGCTCGCACGTGTCGCACAGCTGCGGCAGGAAGCCGATCTCGTCACGGGCGATCCGCAGGCCCTCACGATCGCGAGCGGCGACCGCGAGCGGGGCGCCTTCCTGCCGCCGATGCTGCTGCGGGTACGTGATGCGCGCGGCGCACGCGCCCTCCACGAAGTCGAAGCGTTCGGTCCGGTGGCGACGCTCGTGCCGTACCGCGACGGCGCCGAGGCCATCGCGCTCGCCCGCCGGGGCGGCGGCAGCCTCGCCGCCTCGGTGTTCACCCATGACGATGACCTCGCGCGCGAGCTCGTGCTCGGTCTCGCCCCGTTCCACGGCCGTATCCTGGTCGTCAACCGCGACTGCGCGAAGGAATCCACCGGCCACGGCTCGCCGCTCGCGGCATTGGTCCACGGTGGTCCCGGCCGCGCTGGAGGCGGCGAGGAGATGGGCGGCATGCGCGGCGTGCTGCACTACATGCAACGCAGCGCCATCCAAGGATCGCCGGAGACGTTGAGCGTGATCGGCGGCCGGTGGATACGGGGCGCAAAGCTGCGCGACCCGGGCGCGCATCCGTTCCGCAAGCCCTTCCACGAACTGCGCCTCGGCGACACGTTCCAGTCCGGTGAACGCGAGGTCACCGTGGAGGACATCGAGCGGTTCGCGGCGCTCACCGGCGACACCTTCTACGCCCACATGGATGACGCCCAAGCGGCGCGCAATCCGCTCTTCGGTGGCCGGGTCGCCCACGGCTATTTCCTGATCTCGGCGGCAGCAGGCCTCTTCGTCGATCCGCCCTATGGTCCTGTGCTCGGCAACTACGGGCTGGATTCGCTGCGCTTCGTGAAGCCGGTGAAGCCTGGCGACCGGATCAAGGTACGCCTGACCTGCAAGTCGAGGTCGCTGCGGGCCGACAAGGGCTGGGGCGAGATCGCCTGGGACACGGAGATCACCAACCAGTCGGGCGAGACGGTCGCGTCCTACGACGTCCTGACGATGGTCAGCGAGCGCGCCGTACCGGACGCGCCGCAGGAGGGCTGAACCATGCCGGTGGATCCCGGGCGTTTCGCGCGCCAGTTCCCGCACCTGAGGTTCGCGACCCCGGAAGCCGGCGTGCTTGAGGTCATCCTCGCGAACGAAGGCCGGATCAACTCGGCCACCGAGGGCATGCACCGCGACCTCGCCGAGGTCTGGCGCGAGATCGACCGCGATGACGAGGTCCGGGTCGCGCTGGTACGGGGCGAAGGCGCGCATTTCTCCTCGGGCGGCGACTTCCGGATGATCGAGCGGATGATCGAGGACGAGGCGACGCTGCTGCGAGTGCTCAAGGAGGCGAGCGATCTCGTCTACAACCTGGTCAACTGCTCCAAGCCGGTCGTCTCCGCCGTTCGCGGCAATGCAGTCGGCGCGGGACTTGCGGTCGCGCTGCTGGCCGACGTTTCGGTAGTCGCCCGTGACGCGCGGATCATGGACGGACACACCCGGCTCGGAGTGGCCGCGGGCGACCACGCGGTCATGATCTGGCCCCTGCTCTGCGGGCTCGCCAAGGCCCGCTACTACCTGCTGACGAACAAGCCGCTGACGGGCGAGGAAGCCGAGCGCATCGGGCTGGTCGCGCTCGCGGTCGAGGACGGAGAGGTCTACGCTGTGGCGCTCGACACCGCGCGGACGCTGGCGATGGGCAGCGCTTCGGCCATGCGCTTCACGAAGCAGGCGCTCAACAACTGGCTGCGCCTCGCGGGGCCCAGCTTCGATGCGTCGCTTGCGCTCGAGTTCCTCGGCTTCCGTCTCTCCGACGCGAAGCGCGGGCTTGAATCCGTACGCAGCAGGCAGCCCACCGATTTCCGGCGCGACTGAGCGGCGCGAGCCGAACTCACGCCGCCAAGCGGCTCACGCCGCGCGCGACGTCCCCCGACCCGACGCACGCTGCAGGAAGATCGCGGCGCCGGACAGGAATATCGTGGACGCTCCCAGCTTCGGCATCGGGACCCTCAGGGCGCCCTATCGCCCGTCGCCGGATCCGGAAGCCTCTGCCCTCGACCACTCGGCGAGTATCGACGGGACGCTCCAAGCCGGCGCACAAGGTTCGGCAGGGACCGCGGGCGGCGTCCGGCTGAACCGCGGCGCAGGCGCGGGTTGGACGATGCCCCCGATATCGACGAATGCGCCCCGTGCGACGTTGTGGGGATGCTGCGGCGCCTCGCCGAGCCCGAGTACGGGGGCGAAGCAGGCGTCCGTGCCCTCGAGAAGCTCGCACCAGCCGTCCCGCGTCCGGGTCCTGAACGCCGCCGCGACCTGCGCCTTGCGCTGCACCCAAGTCGAGCGCTCGAAGCGCTGCAGCGCATCGTCCGCCGACAGCCCCAAGGCGGTCATGAGCTCGACGTAGAACCGCGCTTCGACCGCACCGACGGAGACGAACTTCCCGTCGGAAGTCTCGTAGACATCATAGAAATGCGCAGCGGAATCGAGCAGGTTCGTGCCGTGCGCATCGCGCCAGTCGCCCGAGGCGTGGAGCCCGTAGAACAACGTCATCAGCAGCGCGGAACCCTCCACCATCGAGGCATCGACCACCTGGCCACGTCCGGAACGGACGCGCTCGAACACGGCCGCGAGCAGGCCGAAGGCGAGCAAGAGGCCGCCCCCGCCGAGGTCGCCCACGAGGTTAAGCGGCGGCACCGGTGGCGCGCCGGCACGACCGGTCGCATGCAGGGCGCCGGACAACGCGATGTAGTTGATGTCATGGCCCGCGGCTTGGGCGAGCGGACCGGTCTGCCCCCACCCGGTCATGCGTCCGTAGACGAGGCGCGGGTTGCGGGCAAGGCAGACCTCCGGCCCGAGGCCCAACCGTTCCATGGTCCCCGGTCGGAACCCTTCGATGAGCACATCGGCTGCATCGATCAACTCCAACGCCTGCGCGGCCGAGGCCAGCCCCTTCAAGTCGAGAGCGATGCTCCGCCGACCACGGTTCATCACGTCGAAGCGGCGGTCGACCTGCAGGCCATCCGTCTCCCCGGCCGCCCTCTCGATCCGCACCACATCGGCGCCGAGGTCCGCGAGCAGCATGGCGCAGAAAGGCGCAGGGCCGATCCCTCCCACCTCGACGACGCGAAGCCCGGCCAGAGGTCCGGAAAATGTCATTGGTGTCATCGATCGCCCTCAGGACGGGGTCGCGACGGGAGCAGGGTCGCTCCCCCGAAACCGCAGCGGTGAAAGGTCGGCGGCCCGCAGCCCGCGGTCGGCGAGTTGGGCAGGCCACGGCTCGCCGAGGATCATCGAAGCGGCACAGTGGCTCGCCGCCGGCGAGGTCTGCAAGCCCACCCCGCCCTGCCCCGCGCACCAAAAGAATCCGGACGCAGCGCCGTCGAAGCCGATGACGGGCACCCTGTCGCAGGCGAACGTCCGCAGTCCGGCCCAACGGGACCGGATACGCGTCACCTCGGCCCCGGTGACCGACTCGAAGCGGTCGACCGCGATGGCCACATCCTCATCCTCGGGCTGTGCGTCGTGGGGCTCGACCGGGGATTCGTCGGCAGGTGACAGCAGCACCCCGCCCGATTCACCCGTGAAGTAGAAGCGGTCCTCGATGCTGCGCACGAACGGCAGGCCTTCGACACTGCGACCGGCCGGCGCATCAAAGGTCACGATCGTCCTGCGCATCGGCGTCAGCCCGACCGGTGCCACGCCGGCGCGCCTCGCGACCACATCGCTCCACGCTCCGGCCGCGTTCACGACCACGGGCGCCTGCAGCTCCTCCGTCCCTGCGTGCACCGTCCAATCGCCACCCGCTCGCTTGATGGCCATGGCCTCCGATCCCAGGAAGACCTTGGCGCCACGGGCTCTCGCACCGGCGATATAGCCTTGGAGCAACGCATGGCCGTCGATCCTGAACGCGCTGGGATCGAGGATCGCCGCCCAGATGCCGTCACGGGAAGGACGGATGAGCGGCACGAGGCGCGCGATGTCCCCGGCATCCAAACGGATCGCGTCCGGCACGAGTTCGCGGAGTTCCCGCAGATGATCTTCGAGCATCGGCTCGGCAGCGGCCCCGGACACGGTCAAGGCCGGCAGCGGGTCTGCGAGCGGATGCTCCGAGAAGCCCGGGCCCGGACGCAGGAAGAAGTCCCGGCTCGCAAGCGTCAGCAGGCGCGATGCCGAAAGGCCGAGACCGACGTTGAAGTAGGTCGCCGAGCGTCCCGAAGAGTGGTAGCCGGACATCCTCTCCATCTCGACGATGGCCACACGCCGCTGAGGCGCGAGCCGCCACGCGAGCGAAGCGCCGACGACGCCACCACCTATGACGATGACGTCGAACCGCTGCATGGTCAGCTCGAAGGCTTGATGACCCAGACCGTCCGGATCCGTTCGCCCACGGTCTCATAGGTCACCATGCACGGGGCGCCCGGCCCGCCCGGCAGGCCCTCGAGGTCCTCGAGGTCCGTGACGAAACGCCCCACCACCATGCGCTTGAGGATGCGGGCGTGGATGGCGGGATGCCTGGCGAACAGCTCCGAATAGGCGGCGCGGAAGGCCTCGCGCCCCTCCAGCCGATTCCGGTCCGGCAACTCGATGAAACGCGCATCCTCGGTGTAGCAGTCGACGAACGACTCGACATCATGCCGGTTGTAGGCGGCGAGCTGCCGGTCCACCACGTCCGAGGGCGTCTTGGCCTCCATCAGCGACATCACGACTCCTCCGGCCCCGGGATCCGACTACATCCTGGTCCATACCGGCTCGGTACGGAAAGCGCCTGCCGGAGTCTCATCGGAACCGGATCGTCGCCCTGAGGCCGTATTGGCGCGGACTGCCGTAAGTGACGGTGTCGCTGGTGCCCACGCCCGGGAAAGGGAATCCGCCTGCGCCCTTGGCCACGAGGTACTCGCGGTCCGTCACATTGTCCGCGAAGGCCACCACCTCCCACGTCTGGTCGGCGTTGCCCACGCCCACTTGGACATTTCCGGTGGACCAACCGTCGAGCCGCTGGGTCGCGAGGTTCTCGCGGCCGAAGAAGTAATCCGAACGCATGTTCCAGTCACCACGGAACCGCCACCGCAGGGCACCCGTCGGCAGCGTGTACTGGATGGATGCGTTGCGGGTCCACTTCGGTGCGTTGTCGAGCCGGTTGCCGCTGAAGTCGAGCGCCACGCCGCCCGAGGTACGGTCGATGTAGTCCGTGTACTTCGCGTCCGCGTAGCCGAAGCCCGCCGACAACAGCAGGTTCTCGCTCGGCCGTGCCACCAATTCGAGCTCGACGCCCTGCGACCTCGCGTTGGCGGCGTTGGACACCACGGCCACCACCGCGCCGCCGCCGCCGAGCACCTGTTGCAGCTGCACTGCCTGCAGATCCTCGTACTTTATGCGATACAGCGCGATGTTCGCGGTCAGCCGGTTGTCCAGCCACGTCGTCTTGGCGCCGATCTCGTAGTTCCAAGCGGATTCGGCGGTGAAGCGCAGCTGCGAGAAGCGCGTGATCGAGTTGCTGGTGATGTTGTCGAGGTTCCAGCCGCCGCTCTTGAAGCCGCGCGAGACCGTGCCGTAGAGGTTCACGTCGGGCGTGGCCTTCCACAGCAGACTGACCGTGGGCGACAAGTCGTCGTCGCTGAGACGGTCCTGCTGCCGCGGCAGGGTGGGAGCGACGCCGAAAGGGAAGCCGTTCTGGAGGTAGTCCAGCTCTTTCTCTTCCTTCGTGTAGCGCAGCCCCCCGGTGAGCGTCAGGGCGTCGCTGATCCGCCAATCCGCGTTGGCGAAGGCCGCCCTGCTGATGGTCGTGATGTTGCCCGAGGTGTCGCCGCACAGCCCGCGCAGGAACCCCGGGACGTTGGTGATCGCACCGAAGCAGCTCTGGCCGAAGCTGTCGACATCCTGGCGGAAGTAGTAGAGACCCGCGATGTAACTGACGGCGCCGCCGGTGCCCGACGTGAAGCGCAGCTCCTGCGTGAACTGGTCTTGGTCGTTGGTCAGCGTCGATGAGACGACATTGAGCGGGCCTGCATCAGTATCGTTGGTCCGGTCGCGCTCCATCTGACCGTAGGCGGAGATCGAAGTCACGGTCCCGCCACCGACCTTCCAGTCGACGGTGAGGCTGACGCTGCTGAGATCGCGCGCGGCGAGCGTCGGCTTGTCGACGTTGGTCTGGTACGACCTCGGGACGACGCCGTAGCCGGACAGCGCCCGGGCCGAAGTGGTCACCGCATCGTCGTTCACGATGTCGCCCGCGAGCGTGAGCTCAAGGTCGTCGCTGGCCTTGAACAGCAGCTTGGCGCGCGCGCCCATCGCATCCTCGTCGTCGACGGCACGCCCGGTGGCGATGTTGTCGACGTAGCCGTCGCGCTGGCGCCGGAACGCCGAGGCGCTGAACAGCAGCCGGTCGCCAAGGGGTCCCGAGACGTACACGTTCCCGGCCAGCAGTCCGCTGCTGCCTGCCTCGACGCGCGCCTCGCCGGTGAACTCCTCGGACGGCCGCCGCGTGGTCACGCTGATCGCGCCAGAGATGGAGTTCTTGCCGAAGAGGGTGCCCTGAGGCCCGCGCAGGAACTCGACGCGTTCGACGTCCATCAGCTCCTGGTTGAAACCGATCGGCCGGCCCTGCGCCACGCCGTCGACATAGACGCCGGTGCCCGAGTCGAAACCGACGTTGGTGCGCGCCTGGCTCTGGATGCCGCGGACGGTGATCTGGGGCGCCGAGCTGTCCTGCGGTCCGGTGAACACGAAGTTCGGGATCGCGGAGGCAAGGTCGCGGACGCGGATGCTGCCGCGCTCCTCGATCTCCTGGGCACCCACCGCCGTGATCGACACGGGCACCTCCTGCAGGTTCTCGACGCGCTTGCGCGCGGTGACGACGACCTCCTCCAGACCGCCCGCATCGCGTGCACCGTCTGCCTGGGGCGCTGCGAGGACGGGGTTCACGGCCAGCGCGAAGGTCGCGCAACCGCCCAGGGCGAGAAACCAAGCACGACGAACCATCTTGACCTCCTCGTTGCAGAAATGACGCAAGCCAAGCACAGCCCGAATCTACCGCCGTCCGTCCGGTCGGTCAATTGCGTCACGGCATCTGACGAGGGGGCGCATGGCAGCGCCGACCAGACAAGGACGACGATTGTCAGCGTCCGTGGCGGCGCATGATGGATACGAACCGGTCGAGCGGAAGCGCGCGCGCCTCGTTGCCGTCGCGTCCCGTCATCGACTCCGCCGCAAGCAGCGCGTTGACGATCGCCTCTTCCGTCGCCTCGGCGACGGCGGGGAACAGCGCGCTCAACTGGACGTTGGGCAGCATTTCGATGCCCCGGACCGTCCCCGAATCGATCGCCGGCAGGCGGTTCGCGGTGGAGAACGCGACCACGAAGTCGCCGCTGGTGTTGTTGCCCCAGCCGCCCGTGCGGCCGAGCCCGAGCGGCGCCCGCCTCGCCAGCCGTTCGCACTGGCTCGGGATGAGGGGCGCGTCCGTCGCGACCACGATCACGATCGACCCGTCCTCCTGGCGGTAGACGCTCGGCACCTCGTCGTAGCCGATCTCCTGCCCCACCGGCACGCCATCGACCATCAGCCACTGTCGCAGCCCATAGTTCGTCTGCACCAGGACACCCACGGTGTACTCCGCGCCCCCGGCCGAGACCCGCCGGGACGAGGTGCCGATGCCGCCCTTGAATTCGTGGCAGACCATCCCGGTGCCGCCGCCGACATTGCCCTCCTCCACCGGGCCGCCCGCGGCGATCCGCATGGCCTCGTAGACGTGGGAAGCCTGCACATGGCGCGCAAGACCGTCGTTGAGCATGCCGTCGTAGGTCTCGCCGCAGGTCGGTTGGTGGAACCGGTGCCTGAACCCCTCATGGAAGGTCTGCGCCAGCAGCGCGTCCCGCAGCGTCCCGATCGAGAACGCCGAGGACAGGCAGATCGCCGACGACAGGATCCCGGTCTCTCGTATCCAGTGGGCGCCGGCGAACTCGCCGAAGCCGTTGAAGCTGTGGAAACCGGCGAAAACGGTCTGCTCCCAGTAGGGGACCGGCAAGGGATGGATGGCCGTGACGCCGGTGCGCGCCACGCGCGGGGCGTCGGCGAGCAGCGTGACATGCCCGACCCGCACGCCGGCGACGTCGGTGATCGCGTTCAGCGGACCCACCGGCAACACGCCCACCTTGAAACCCAGCTCGCGAAGCCTCGTGCGTCCCATGGGTCAGTGTCCTCTGCGGGGGGGGCGGGGCGTCTCGTCGCGCCACATGTCCTCCACGTTGTAGGTGAAGGGGATGCTGAAGTTGTAGTCGAGGCCGCGCACGTCCGATCGGTGGGCAAGCGTCCACCCCGATTGCCAAAGCGGGACGTTCGGCGCGTCGCGCAGGACGAGGCGTTGGGCCTCGCGGTACAGCGCCGCGCGCTCATCGCCCGTGACGGCGTCTGCCCGGCGCAGGAGGGCGTCGAGCTCCGCGCTGCGGTAGCGCGAGATGTTGCCGACCGAGCCGATCATCCGCGAGTCGTACACGAAGGTGAACAGGATCCATGGATCCGGGAAATCGAGGCTGATCGTCTGCATCGTCATCTCGAACTCCCCCTTGAAGACCTCCTGGCGGGACCCGGCGCTCACCTGCCGCACCGACACCTGCAGCCCTACGGCCTCCAATTGCGCGAGGATGCCGAGCAGCAACGGCGAGGGCGTCGTCCGGTCGCTGACGTAGGTGAGCGTCATCGGCGCACCCTCCGGTACGCCCGCCTCGCGCAACAGCCGCCGCGCGGCCGCGGGGTCGAAGGAAGCCGGCGGCAGTGCGGCGTCGAAACCGGGGACGCCCTCGGGGATGAAACCCCGCAAGGCGGTGCTCCCCGATCCGTCGAGGTGGCGCCGCAGGGCCTCACGGTCGATGGCGAGCGAGATCGCCTGCCGGACCCTGCGATCGGTGAACGGCGGCCGCTCGTTGTTGAGTTGCAGGAACAGCACGCTGGGCGTCGCCGCCGAACGCGTCGAGATGCCCGGTCTCGAGGCGACCCAGCCCGTCTGGTCGGACGAGATGCCGTCGACGACGTCGAGATCGCCGTTGCCGAGCTGGATCAGGCGCTCCGTCTCGTCGCGCACGGTGCGGAACACTATCCGGTCGAAGTACCGCGGCGGCCGCTTCGCATGCGGGTTGGGCGTCAACACGACGCGCTCGCCGAGTTCGTTCGCGACGAGGCGATAAGGCCCGCTCCCCGACGTATTGCTGCTGAGCCAACGCAGCCCGAGGTCGCCGTCGACCTCGTGGGCGAGCGCCCGGGGGTTGACCACGGCGGCGGCCGGCAGCGCGAGGATCTGCGCGAAGAAAGGCACCGGCGTCGCCAGCACGAAGCGCACCTCGTACGGCGCCGTCACCTCGGTCCGCTGCAACCACGACAACGCCTGCGAGGGGCCGAGCCGCATGCGTTGCACGCGGTCGAACGAGAACTTGACCGCCTCGGCGGTCACCTCCGAACCGTCGTCGAACCGATGGCCGGGCTCGATGCGTGCCGTCCAGACCTTCCCGTCCGGTGACGGCTCGACGCTGCTGGCGAGTTCGGGGAGCAATCGCCCCGTGGGACGCCCGTCCCGGACCTCGAAGCGCAGCAGCCGCTGGTAGGCGAGATCGACGACTGTGAGGTTGTTCTGGATGAGCGTCGCGGCCGGGTCGAGCGTGGCGAGGTCCCGCGGCACGGCGACGGTGAGCGTGCGCGGCGCCTTGGGCAGGTCCGAGACGTCGCAGCCGGCGCCTGCGAGCAGCGCGAGCCCGATGGCGACGGTCCTGCAGATGCGCCGCGTCATCGGCCGCGCGCGGCCTCGACGAACCGCTCGAAGATGAGCTGGTCGCCCGGATTGATGTGGAACTCCGGATGCCACTGGACGCCGAGCGCGAAGCGCCGCTCCGGCACCTCGATCGCCTCGACGAGACCGTCCGGCGCCTTGGCCGCGATGCGGGCACGCGGGCCGACCTCGATCACGCCTTGGGAGTGCTTGCTGTTCACCAACGCGTCCTGCGACCCGAACCAGCGCGCGAAGTCGCTGCCCGGCTCGGCGCGGATGGTGTGGGTGCCCTCGGCATAGCTCTCGACCTGTCTGTGCCGGATATCCGACGGGCGGGATGCCGCGAGCGAAACGATCAGCTTGCCGCCGGCCACCGAGTTCATCATCTGGAAGCCCCCGCAGACCCCGAGCAGCGGCACGTCCGACGCGATCGCGACCGAGATCAGCGCCCGCTCGAACGCGGCACGCCGCAGTTTCTCCGGGGCATCTGCGCCGTCCGCGCCTTCACCGAACAGGTCCGGATGCGGGAACTGATAGCCCCCACCCGAGACCATGATCCCGTCCAGCGCGGACAGGTACCGGGGGATGCGCTCGATCTCGTGCGGCAGCATCACCGGGGCGGCGCCCGCCGCGCGCAGCGCATCCAAGGTCGGCGAGTCGAGGAAGTAGAGCGGGCTCTGGAGCTTGTATTCGGGGCGCGCCTCGATGTCGGGCGTGACGCCGATCAAAGGTGCTTGCTTCATCTGTCTTCAGGCTCCCAGGGGTTCGGATCGAAAGGCCAGATCGGCCGCGGGATGCGGTGGAAAGCGAGCCGACGGACATCGGACGCGCAGACGCCCGGCGCGTCGACGACGATGTCCTCGGCGAAGATGGCTGAGAAGTCCCGACGGTAGTGCTGAGCGGACTTGACCACGATGGCGCGCTTCGACGCGAGATCGACCCCCGCCTCGGCGAAGAGGTTGGCGGCGTAGGTCTGCGTCCGCTTCTCGGCGACCAGGATGTCGAGACCGTCCGCGTGCAGCGCCGCCAAGCGCCCCATGGAGACCGAGATGCCGCCGATCCGCTGCACGGCGTCCTCCAGCAGTCGCCCGACCCGCACCTCGAGGTCCAAAGGCTTGCCGGACAGGGGGCAAGCCTTGCCGCCCACGCGCATCTGCAGCATGGCCCCCTCTCCGGCCTCGAACGCGAAGCGCACGGCCAATGGATCCCAGAGGATCCCGGCGGCGACGTCGCGCACGCCCGCGTCGAGCAGCGCGCGAAGGATGAACGTCGAGTCTCCAGGCGAGCCGCCGCCCGGGTTGTCCGCCAGGTCCGCGAGGACGATGGGGACCCGCGTCGCCTCGACGACGCGCCGGACCGCCTCCTCCAGCGGGACGTCAGGCTGGGCAGCCGCTCCGCGCATGGCGATCAAACGTTCCCCGAGGCGGCGCGCGAGCGCGTCCCCCGCCGCCTTCCGGTCATCGGTGATGACCAGCGTCCACGCGCCCACGATCGGGATGTCGGCGCGCCGGAACCCGTGTACCACCGAGATGTCGAGGATGCCGTCCTTGCCCTCCAGCGACTTCAACTCGTCGACGAGACCGCGCATCGGCTCGCGGTTGGTCTGGAACACGTCCATCAGGCGGCAGTTGAACACCGAAGTGACCGGACGGATCTCGCGCCGCACCACGCGGTCGATCAGCTCGATCAACTGCCCGGCGCGCTCCTCGATGTCGCTGTGAGGGTTCTCCTTGTAGAACAGCAGCAGGTCCGCCCCCTCGAGCATCGCCTGCGAGAGATGCGCATGCGGATCGCACAACGCGCCGATGACTGCGTCGGGACCCGCCAAAGCCCGGACCCGCGAGATCAGGTCGCCTTCGCAGTCGTCATGGCCCTCGGCGACCATCCCGCCGTGCAGGTTCAAGGCGACGGCGTCGACCGGCAACGCCGCCTTGAGGTCCTCGATCAGCCCGTCGCGCAGGGACTCCCATGCGCCGCGGACCACGGCCGCGCCCGGCTCCGCATCGGCGGTGAGCCCCGTCAGGACGGTCCAACCCGCGGCCTTGCCCCGCTGCTGCGCGGCCCACGTCACCGCGAGACGGAAGTCCCCCGGCACCGCTTCGTGCTGGCCGCGGAGGATGCCACAGCGCTCGAACGCGGGCAGCCCCACGGGGATGGGAGAGAAGGTATTGGTCTCGGTGATGATCCCGGCGCAGAAGATCCTCATGGCTCACTCGTCGCGCGTGAAGAAACGACGTATCCGTTCGCGATGGCCGGGCGACTCGAAACAGCGTCGGAACGCCTCGACCTCGCGCTCCCTCGACCGCTCGAGGCCCTCGCTGGCGGCGGCCCACAGCGCCGCCTTGGTCTCGGCGAACGCAGTGGCATCGAGCGCCTCCAGCGTCGTCGCCCAGCCCATCGCGCGGCGCTCGAGCTCCGCCGACGCGCAGACCTCGTCGACGAGCCCGAGCTCCTGGCAACGGGTCGCCGGCACCGGCTCACCCGTCAGGCACAGGCGCCGGGCCGTCGCGAGGCCGGTCAGCCGCACGAGGAGGTCAGTGCCGCCCGTGCCGGGCATGAGCCCGACGCGGATCTCGGGATAGCCAAGTCGCGCGCCCGGGACTGCCACGCGGACGTCCGCCGCAAGCGCCAACAGGAAGCCCGCCCCCAACGCGTCGCCACCGATCGCGGCGACCACGGGACGCGGACAGGTGAGCACCGCGTCGAACACGCCGGCGCCGACACGGGCGAGCCTCTCGGCGTCGTCGGCCGTCATGGACGCGAGCTCGCGAAGGTCGCCGCCGACGATGAACCCCCTGCCCGGCGCCGCGCTCAAGACGATCGCCCCCACATCCGCAGGCAACCCGGCGAACAGCGAACCGAGCTCGCCGAGCAGGCCTTGCGTCATGACATTGAGCCCGGCCCCCGCGTCGAACACGACGCGCATCACGGCGCCCTCCCGCTCGATGACCATCCCGGGGCGGGCGCCGACCGGAACGCTCACAGGGAAGGCCCCGGACGGCTCAAGCCGACATCGATGGCCGTCGCGAGCTTGTCGAGCATCTCCTCTACGTGGCCTGAGCCGTAGATGTAGGGCGGGGCCAGCAGCACATGGTCGCCGACCACGCCGTCGATGGTCCCGCCCATGGGATAGCACAACAGGCCTTGTTCCAACGCGGCGCGCGCGACGTTCATCCACGCCAGCCGCTCGGACGCGAAAGGCGCCTTGGTGGCGCGGTCCGCCACGAGTTCGAGCCCGAACATCATCCCGCGTCCGCGGATGTCGCCCACGTGGGGGTGGTCGCGGAACCGTCCGCGAAGCCCCGCCATGATCTCGGCGCCGCGCTCACGCACATTGCGGTCGAGCCCCTCGTCCTGGATGACCTGCAGCGTCGCCAGCGCTGCCGCGCACGCCGTCGCGTGGCTGCCGTAGGTGTGGCCGTGCATGAAGTAGCCCCTGCGGTCGGCCAGAGTCTCGAACACCCGGTCGCCGACGAGCAGCGCGGAGATGGGCTGGTAGCCGGCCGCGAGGCTCTTGGCGATCACGGCGATGTCGGGGACGACGCCTTCCTGCTCACAGGCGAGGAACGTGCCCGTCCGCCAGACGCCGGTGAAGATCTCGTCGAGGATCAGCAGCACGCCGTGCTTGTCGCAGACGCGACGGATGCCCTGGAAATATCCCGGGACGGGCCCCACCGCGCCCGACGTGGCGGCCACGATGGGCTCGGCGATGAGCGCCGCCACCGTACCGGGGCCCGCCCGCTCGATCGCGTCGTCGATCTCGAGCACGAGCCGTGCGCCGAACTCCTCGCGCGACTCGCCGTCAAGGCGGTCACGGTACTCGTAGCAGGGGGACACCTCGATGGGGTCCCTCAACAGCGGCTCGAACGGCGTACGCCGGATCGGATTCACGCCGACTCCCAGCGCGCCCACGGTGCAGCCATGGTAGCTCTGTCGTCGGGTGATGAAGCGTGTGCGACCGGGCTGCCCGGCATCGAGGTGGTACTGCCGCGCGAGCTTCATCGCGCCGTCCATCGACTCGGAACCGCCGGACCCGGGGAACACCCAGTTGAGGTTGCCGGGAGCCAGCCTCGCGAGCTCCTCGGCGAGCCTCTCGGCGGGCTCCGTGGTGAAGTTCGCGTTGTAGCAGAACGCCAATCGCCGGGCCTGATCGCAGATCGCCTCGATGATCCTTGTCTGGCTGTACCCCAGCGACGAGACACCCGCCCCGCTGGAACCGTCGAGATAGCGTCGGCCGTCGGCCGCGATGACATACGGCCCCTCGCCCCCGACCGCCATCGGATACTCCGCACGCAGGAAACGCCGCATCAGGTGGGTCACGGCTGCCCCCCCTGGGCTACAGCCAACTGGCGCCGCAGGGCGGCGCGATCGGGCTTGCCCACCGGTGTCAACGGCAACCGGTCCACGAACACGACGCGCTTGGGCGCGTGCAGCGGGCTTTTCGCCGAGCGGACGAAGAGCGCGATCTCCTCCTCGGTCAGCGCATGGCCGGCGCGACGGACCACTGCGGCGGTGACCGCCTCGCCCCACTTGGGATCGGGCAGTCCGACGACGGCGCACTGCGCGATGCCGGCATGGGACTCGAGCACGGATTCCACCTCCCGCGGATAGATGTTCAGCCCGCCGCTGATGATCAGGTCCTTGCAGCGGTCGACGATGTGGAGGTAGCCGTCCGGATCGAAGCGGCCAACATCGCCCGTATGCAACCAGCCGCCCCTGAAGGCCTCCGCGGTCTCCTCGGGCCGACGATGGTAGGAGTCCATGACAAGGGCGCCGCGCACGCAGATCTCGCCGATCTCTCCGGTCGGCACCTCGTCGCCGTGGTCGTCGAGCAGGGCGACGCACAGCCCTGCGGACGGCTTGCCGCAACTGGAGAGACGGTCGGGCCGCGCCAGGTCATGCTCGTCGCGGCGCAAGGTGCTGATGCAGAGCGGAGCCTCGGTCTGGCCGTAGAGCTGCATGAAGACGGGCCCGAATACCCCTATGGCCTGCCGCAGCCGCTCGGTCGACATCGGCGCGGCTCCGTAGAACACCGTACGCAGCGTGTCGAGCCGCCTCGGAGGGCCGCCGGCGACCGCATCGAGCAGGGCGTAGATCATGGTGGGCACGAGGAAGGTCACGCTCACCGCGCTCCGCTCGATCTCCGCGAGGAACGCGCCCGGCTCGAAACCCGGCAACATCACCACCGCGCCGCCTCTCATGAGGGTCGGCAGGATCATCACGCCCGCCGCGTGCGACAGCGGCGTGGCGAGCAGCATCCGCGGCGACTCCGGCCAGTCCCACTCGGCCAGCATCATCTGATGGGCGGCCACCATGCCCCGCTGGGACTGGATGACGCCCTTCGGCTTGCCCGTCGTCCCCCCGGTGTAGCCGATGACGGCCGGCAGGTCCGTCCGTGCGCTCGACTGCAGGGGCTCGGGTGGCCGGTCAGTCGCGGCCCCGCACAAGGGTCGGCCGAAAGGGGCCGCCTCGAAGGTGAACACCTGCCTGACGCCGGCGACACTGCCCGCCAGCGCTGCACCCCGCTCGCCGAGACCGGTCTCGTCGACCACCAGGCAGTCTATGCCCGCGTCCTGCAGCACGAACGCGAGGTCGTCATCGGCGGCGTGCGGTGAGAGCGGCGTGAGGGTCAGGCCTTGGACATAGGCGGCGCAGAAGGCGCCGACGACCTCTGGCCGGTTGCGCGAGAAGATGGCGATGCGGTCGCCGGGCCGCAGGCCCGCGTCCCGGAATGCGGCGACGAAACGCGCGACCTGATCGCGCAGCTCGGCGTAAGTCTGGCGTCGATCGCCACAGACCACGGCATCGCGCTCCGGATGACGGCCGAGGGCGCGTACCGCAAGGTCTCCGAGTGTGCAGCCGTCGTAGAGCATCGTCCCCACCGCGGTCCTAGCCAACCCGCCCACCTATGCTATTCTAATCACGACCGAACGGTCGGTCCATTTTCAATGAGCGCGTCTCTCCCAGGCGGGACGCACTCTCGGACGCACCCCGCATCGAGGAGACCTGATGGAGCGCCTGCTGCGATTCCCCGACGAACTCGAGCTGCTGCGCGGATCCACGCGGCGCTTCCTTGAGCGCGAGTGTGCGCCGAAGTTCGAAGAGTGGGAAGTCGCCGGGGTCGTTCCGCGCGAGCTCTGGCGCAAGGCGGGCGAACTCGGCCTGCTGTGCCCGGCGGCTCCCGCCGAGTATGGCGGTGGTGGCCAGACTTTCCTCGCCAGCACCGTCATCCAGGAAGAGATCACCGGGCTGACCTTCGACTGCCTGGGTTTCACCCTCCACAGCGACATCGTCGCGCCCTACCTCGTCGCCTTCGGCACGGAGGACCAGAAGCGCCGCTGGCTCCCCAAGATGGCGAGCGGCGAGCTGATCGGCGCGCTGGCGATCACGGAGCCCGACGGGGGCAGCGACGTGGCGGCGCTGCGTACGCGCGCCGAGCGACGTGGCGACGGGTTCGCGATCACGGGGTCAAAGTGCTTCATCAGCAACGGCCAACTCGCCGACCTCGTGATCGTGGCCACGAGGTCCACGGGCGATGCGGGACATTCCGGACTCTCGCTCTTCGTCGTCGAGACGGCGGACCTGCCCGGCTTCCGCCGCGGCCGGAACCTGCGCAAGCTGGGCGCCCATGCCCAGGACACCTCCGAGCTCTTCTTCGATGACGTACGGGTGCCCGCCGCCAATCTGCTCGGGCAGGAAGGCGGCGGATTCCGGATGCTCATGCAGCAGCTCGCCCAGGAGCGCCTGTTGATGGCAATCCGCTCCATCGCGGCCGCCGAGACCGCGCTCCGCCTCACCACCGACTATGTCAAGCAGCGACAGGCGTTCGGACGCACCGTGTTCGAGTTCCAGAACACGCGTTTCGAGCTCGCCGCGATGCGGACCGAGCTGCTCTTGAACCGCACCTTCGTCGACCACTGCACGCAACTGCACTGCGCGGAAAAGCTCGACGCGGTGCATGCCGCGATGGCCAAGTATGCGGCGAGCGAGATGCAGTTCAGGGTCATGGACCGTTGCCTGCAGCTGCATGGCGGCTGGGGCTACATGGCCGAGCTGCCGATCGCCCGGCTGTGGGCGGAGAGCCGCGTGTTCCGCATCGCGGGCGGCACCACGGAGATCATGAAGGAGGTCATCGGGCGATCGCTGTGACCGCCCGGAGACCGTGACGAGCCGAAAGGAGAGAACGAACGTGTCCATCGGATTCCAAGGCAAGGTTGTGGTGATCACGGGCGCCGGCGGCGCACTCGGCAAGGCCTACGCGCTGGATTTCGCCGCGCGCGGAGCCCAGGTCGTCGCCAACGACCTCGGCGGGGTCTCGGCGGGAGGCGGCGCCAGCAAGGGTCCCGCCGACGCCACGGTGGAAGCCATCCGGGCCGCAGGCGGCACCGCCGTCGCGAACTATGACTCCGTGACCGAGGGCGAGAAGATCGTGCAGTGCGCGCTCGACCACTTCGGCCGGGTCGATGTGCTGATCAACAACGCCGGCATCCTGCGCGACCTGTCGTTCCACAAGATGGTGCCGCAGGACTTCGAGGACCTTTACCAGGTCCACCTCCTCGGCACTTTCAAGGTATGCCGGGCCGCCTGGCCGCACTTGCGCGACCAAGGCTTCGGCCGGATCGTGAACACGGGCTCCGCGGCCGGCATCTACGGGAACTTCGGCCAAGCGAACTACAGCGCGATGAAGCTCGGCATCCACGGCCTGACCCTCACGCTCGCCGCCGAGGGACGCGCGAAGAACATCCTCGCGAACACCATCGCGCCGGCCGCGATGTCGCGGCTGACGCTGACCGTGATGACGGCCGAGCAGCTCGCCGCGATGCGCGCCGAGCTGGTCTCGCCCCTCGTGCTCAAGCTCTGCGACCCGGCGGGCACGGAGACCGGCGGCCTCTACGAGGTGGGCGGCGGCTGGATCGGCAAGCTGCGCTGGCAACGCGCGGCCGGGCACCACTTCAGCCCGAGCTCGCCGCTCACGCCCGAGCAGGTCGCCGCCGAGTGGGACGCCATCACCCGGTTCGACGCGGACGCCACCTACCCGACGACCATGGCCGAGGCCTTCGGCCCGTACGAGAAGGTCATGAAAGGCGAGATCCGCTGAGGAGGACCACCGGCATGTTGGACATTCGTCACATCGGGCTCGAGCTCCCGGCATTCGAGGTCGACATCGAGAAAGGGGCGTTGCTCCGCTTCGCGCACGCGTTGGGCGAGACCAACCCCATCCACACGGACGAAGCGGTGGCCAAAGCGGCGGGCTTCCGCTCGATCGTGGCCATGCCGACCTTCCCGGTCGTGGCCGGCACACGTGATGAACTCACGTGGGGCATGGTGAAGACGCTCGGCATCGAACCCGCGAAGATCCTGCACGGCTCGCAACGCTACGTCTGGCACGCGCCCCTTTGCGCGGGAGACCGCCTGCGCGGCATCAAGCGCGTCGTGAACCTCTTCCAGAAGAAGGCGCTCGGCTTCATCGAGACGGTCATCGAGTACCGGGACCCGCAAGGCAACCTGGTCTGCGAGGACTTCTGCACGTTCGTGGTGCGCCCGTGAGTTCGCCCGCCCGTCTCGACGCCCTTCGGCCCGGCGATACCTACGGCTTCACCGCCGGACCGGTCACGCGCACCGACATCGCCCTCTACGCCGGCGCCTCCGGCGACTACAACGGGATCCATGTCGACATCGATTTCGCGAGGCGCGCCGGGCTTCCGGACGTCATCGTGCACGGCATGTATTCGATGGGCCTGCTGTCCCGCCTGCTGACCGGGCTGGCGCCGGCCGCGCGGATCCTGGAGATCCAGTCCCGCTTCCAATCGATGGTGGCGGTAGGCTCCACGCTGCGATGCGAGGCGAGGGTATCGTCGCGCACGGCCACCCCGGCGGGCGATGTCGTCGAGCTCTCGCTCACGGCGACCCTGCCCGACGGCACGGAGGCCACCGCCGGGACGGCGAAGGTGCTCTGCCCGTCGACCTCTGGACAGCCCGGAGGCACTCCATGAACGGCTCCATCGGCATCACCGGCTTCGGTGCCTTCATCCCACGGCTGCGGCTCGACCGCGCCGCCGCCGTGGCGGCGACCAGTTGGGCCGACCCGGGCTTGCGGGGATTGGGCCGCGGCGAGCGCGCGATCTGCGACTGGGACGAGGACAGCGTGACGCTCGCGGTCGAGGCCGCCCGCGACTGCCTGACGGGCCGGTCGCGGGGCAGTGTCTCCCGTGTCGTGCATGCCTCGACATCCGCGCCGTTCGCGGACCGCCAGAGCAGTTCGGTCGTCGCCGCGGCGCTCGGACTCGATACCGGGATCGCCGCGCTCGATGTCGCACAGTCGCAGCGCGCCGGCACCTCCGCCCTGCTCCTCGCGCTGGCATCGACGCAGGCCGCCGGCACCGAATCGCTGGTCGTGGCCGCGGAGCACCGTCGCTGCAAGCCCGGCAGCGCGCGCGAACTCCTGTACGGGGACGGCGCCGCCGCGCTGACCATCGGCCATGACGGCGTGGTGGCGAAGGTCCTCGGCGCCGCCTCGAGCACCCACGACTTCGTGGACCACTACCGACGGGCGCTCGACGGTTTCGACCACGACTGGGAGGAGCGCTGGGTCCGCGACGAGGGCTATCTCAAACTGGTCCCGCCGGTGGTCGCCGACGCCCTGCGCGCTGCGGGCAAGGAGGCGTCGACCGTACGCCACTTCCTGCTGCCCTGCATCTACTCCCGCGTCCGTGAGGCGGCCGCCAAGGCGTCGGGCATCGCGGCCGAAGCGGTCCGTGACAACCTCGGGGCGGTCTGCGGCGAGACCGGCGCCGCGCATGCGATGCTGATGCTCGTGGCCACCTTGGAGCAGGCCGCCCCCGGCGAGACCATCGTCGTGGTGGGCTTCGGCCAGGGTGTCGACGCGATCGTGCTCGAGACCACGTCCGAGTTGCCCAAGCTGCCCGCGAGGCTCGGCGTCCGCGGCCACCTGCTGCGCCGGACGGCGGAGCGGAACTACACCAAGTTCCAGTCGCTGAACCAGATCATCCAGATGAACTGGGGGACCCGCTCCGAAGTCGACCGGAAGACGGCCATCAGCGCCGCCTACCGCAACCGGGAGCTGCTCGCGATGGTCGGCGGTCGCTGCCGCCAGTGCGGGACGGTGCAGTTCCCCCGCTCCGCGCTTTGCGTGGACCCCGGCTGCGGCGCCGAGCATTCGCAGGACCCGTTCCCGCTCGCCGAGACGACCGGCCGCATCGCGTCCGTCACCAGCGACTGGCTGGCGCTGTCGAAGCATCCGCCGCAGCGGTACGGGATGATCGAGCTCGAACCCGGGACGAAGCTGATGATGCAGATCACCGCCGATGGCGGCGTCGAGCCGGCGGTGGGCATGCCCGTCCGCCTGCAGTTCCGTATCAAGGAGATCGATCCGATGCGCGAGTACCAGAGCTATTTTTGGAAGGCCTCGCTTGACCTGCCGGTCGAGGAGCGGGGGCGGTGAGCGCCGGCATCCGCGACAAGGTCGCCATCGTCGGCATGGGCTGTTCGCGCTTCGGCGAACGCTTCGACTGCGACCTCGAGGACCTTTTGGTCGAGGCGTTCGACGAGGCGATCGCCGACGCGGGCGTCGACCGCAACCGGATCGAGGCCGCGTGGTGTGGCATCGCGGTGCCGGAACTCAGCCTCGGGCTGTCCGGCACCCCCGTATCCGTGGCGCTGCGGTTGCCGAACATCCCCGTGACTCGGGTCGAGAACATGTGCGCGACCGGCACGGAAGCGCTGCGCGGCGCCGCCTATGCGGTCGCGTCCGGCGCCTGCGACATCGCCCTGGCGATCGGCGGCGAAAAGCTCAAGGACACGGGCTTCGGCGGCCTGCCCGACATCGGCATGGGCCCGAAGAACGACCTGTACTGGCCGCAGATCTCGGCGCCCGGCGCCTTTGCCCAACTGGCGAGCGCCTACCAGGCCAAGCACGGCGTGTCGCGGGACGACATCAAGCGGGCCATCGGCCACGTCTCGTGGAAGAGCCACCAGAATGGCGCCTTGAACGCCAAGGCGCACCTCCGCAAAGCGGTGGAGCTCGACACGATCCTCAACTCGCCGATCATCGCCGAGCCGCTCGGGCTGTTCGACTGCTGCGGCGTGAGCGACGGCGCGGCCTGCGCGATCGTCACCACGCCGGAGATCGCGCGGTCGCTCGGCAAGTCAGGGGCGTTCGTCACGATCAAGTCCCTGCAGCTCGCGAACAGCAACGGCCGGGAGGCTTCGCACCGCTCCTGGGACGGCAGCTACTTCGTCACCACCCGCGAGGCGGCCCGACGCGCCTATGCGGAAGCCGGCATCCGCGACCCGCGCGAGGAGCTCGACCTGCTCGAGGTCCACGACTGCTTCTCGATCACCGAACTCGCCACGATGGAGGACCTCTTCGTGTCGCCGGTGGGTGGAGCGCCGAAGGACATCCTCGACGGCTTCTTCGACCGTGACGGCGGCCTGCCCTGCCAGTCCGACGGCGGGCTCAAGTGCTTCGGGCACCCGATCGGCGCCTCGGGCCTGCGCATGGCGTATGAGGTCTACAACCAGCTGCTCGGACGCGCCGGCCCGCGCCAACTCCCCGCTCCCACCCTCGGGCTGACGCACAACCTCGGCGGTTTCCCCCACCAGAACGTCTGCGCCGTGTCGATACTCGGGCTCCCGGGCGCATGACCGGCGACCACGGGTAAGCCCGCGCGGAAACCCCGATGCAGCTACGCCAGCTCGCCCGGATGGCACGACGCAGGCTCGCAGCGGGAGTCGTCGTGCTGTTCGGGGTGACGCTGGTCACGTTCTTCATTGCGCACGTCGCCCCGGGCGATCCCGCGGAGATGATGGCGGGCCCACGCGCCTCCCCCGAACTGGTCGCCGACATGCGCGCCCGGCTCGGGCTGGACCAGCCGGTCTGGGTCCAATACGGGCGCTACATGCAGCGCCTTGCCTCGGGCGACTTCGGGGAGTCGATCGCGACCGGACGACCGGCGCTTGCGGAGATCGCGAGCAGGATCCCGGCGACGATCGAGCTGATGCTCGTGGCGCTGCTGATCGCGACCACGGTCGGCATCGCCCTCGGGGTCCTGACAGCCGCCTACCGCGGGACTTGGATCGACACGCTGGCCCGCGGCACCTCCATCCTCGCCATCTCCACGCCGGCCTTCTGGCTGGGGCTGCTGCTGCTGCTCGTGTTCTACGACTGGGCGGCTCTGCTGCCGGGCTCCGGGCGGCTGGACGCCGCCCTGGATCCGCCGCCGGACGTGACCGGGCTCTATCTCATCGACGCCCTCATCGCCGGCGACGGCCTCGCGTTCCGCAGCGCCGTGAACCACCTCGTGCTGCCGGCGGCCACGCTCGCGCTCGGCTCGATCGGCGCCTTGGTGCGCGTCGTGCGCTCCTCGATGCTGGAGGTGCTGTCCGAGGACTACATCCGCACCGCGAGGGCGGCAGGGCTCCCCTCCCGGACGGTCCTGCTGCGGCACGCGCTGCCGAACGCGCTGATCCCGCTCATCACCGTCCTCGCGCTCGAGTTGGCCGGGCTGATGTTCGGTTCCGTCATCGTTGAAAGCGTGTTCAGCTGGCCGGGTGTCGGCCGCTTCGTGCTCGAGTCGATCCTGCGGCTCGATTTCCCGGTGATCATGTGCTTCACGGTGCTCGCAGCCGTGGCGTACCTGCTCGCGAACCTGCTCGCCGACATGCTCTACGTCATCGTCGACCCCCGCATCAGGGAGATCCACTGATGGACGCGGGGCTGTCGGCGTATGGACGGCGCTTCTGGTCGGCGTTAAGCCGACAGCCCCTCGGGATGGCCGCGGCCTTGGTGCTGCTGCTGGTGGTGCTTTGCGCACTGTTCGCGCCCTGGATCGCGCCTTATCACCCCGACGCCATCGACCTTGCCGCAAGGCTGCAGCCTCCAAGCGCGAGCCATTGGGCCGGCACGGATGAGATCGGCCGGGACATCCTCTCTCGGCTGATCCATGGCGCACGCGCATCGCTCGGGGTCGGGCTCGGGATCGTCCTCATCGGTGCCTCGCTCGGCATCGCGATCGGCAGCGTCGCCGGCTACCTCGGCGGAAGGATCGACGCGGTGATCGGACGGATAGTGGACATACTGCTCGCGATGCCCTCCATGGTGATCGCCCTCGCCCTGTCGGCGGCGCTGGGTCCGGGCCTCGGCAACGCGATGATCGCGCTCGGCAGCGTCGCCGTGCCGATGTACGCGCGGCTGGCCCGAGGGCAGGCATTGTCGCTCCGCGAGCGCGATTTCGTGCGCGCCAGCCGCGCCTTGGGCGCAGGAACCCTGTACCAGCTGAGGTTCAACATCGTGCCCAATCTGCTGCCGGCAGCGATTGTCTTCATGACCTTCCACTTGGGCACCGCGATCCTCGCCGCGTCGGCGTTGTCCTTCATCGGACTCGGCGCCCAGCCCCCTCTCGCCGAGTGGGGCGCCTTGGTCAGCACCGGTCGGGGATTCGTGCTGCAGCACTGGTGGTATGCCTTGATACCCGGCATCGTGATCGTCGTCACCGCGTCCGCGATCAACCTCCTCGGCGACGTGGCACGCGACGCCATCGACGCGCGCGGGACGCATTGAGACGCCCATGAGTCCAGGACTGCTCGTCGTGGAAGGACTGGGCCTCGAATTCACCGACATGGAGGGGCGTCGGCGGCGCCCCCTGGCCGGGATAGACATGGAGATCCGTGACGGCGAGATAGTCGGTGTCGCGGGTGAATCGGGCTCGGGCAAGTCCCTGACGGCCTTGACGGTGCTCGGCCTGCTGCCGCCGCTCCGCGACGTTGCGCTGTCGGGGAGCATCCGGCTCGCAGGCCGCGAACTGGTCGGACTGATGCCATCGGATTGGCGCCATGTCCGCGGGCGCGAGGTGGCCTACATTCCGCAGGAACCCATGAACGCCCTCAATCCCACGATGCGCATCGGAACGCAGCTTTCGGGCGTGCTGCGCCACCGTCAGGGGTTGAAACAGGCCGGCGCGGTGCGACGCGGTCTTGAACTGCTGCAGTCGATGTCGATCCGCGACCCCGATCGCGTCTGGAGCGCCTACCCCTTCGAACTGTCGGGCGGCATGCGTCAACGCGTCCTGATCGCGATGGCGTTCGCCTGCGAGCCACGGCTTGTGATCGCCGACGAGCCCACCACCGCCCTCGACGTGACCGTCCAGGCCCAGATCCTCGAGTTGCTGCGCGAGCGCGCGACGGAAGCGGGAGCCTCAGTGCTGTTCGTCAGCCATGATCTGGCCGTGCTCTCGGAACTCTGCCAGCGGCTGTATGTGATGTACGCCGGATGCATCATGGAGTCGGGTCCGACGCCGCAGGTGCTCGGCGCGCCGCGGCATCCTTACACCCGGGCGCTGCTCGCCTGCCGCCCGACGATCGCGCACCGGGGCAGTCCGCTGCCGGTGCTCGGAGCCGGGTCGCCTGCGGCGCCCGGCGCCTGTGCGTTCGCGGGACGCTGCGCCCTCGCCGACCCGAGGTGCGCCGACCGTCCGCCGTGGACCGCGGCGGCGGATCACCGGGTCGCCTGCTGGCAGGAGTCGCCGACATGACGGCCTCCGGCCTTGAGGCGCGCAACTTGAGGGTGGAGTTCCCTCGCAAAGGGTCTGGCGGCGGACCGTTCGTGGCCGTCGACTCCGTGGATATCGCGGCGGGTCCCGGCGAGACGCTGGGCATCGTCGGCGAGTCCGGCTGCGGCAAATCGACGCTGCTGCTGGCCCTTGCGCGGTTGATCCCCGTTGCCGGCGGCGAATTGTCGCTCGACGGCACGCCTGCAGCGCAGGTCGCCGACGAGCGGTGGCGGCGGGAAGTCCAGATGGTCTTTCAGGACCCCTACTCGTCCCTGAACCCCCGCCGCCCGGTCGGCGAGATCGTCGCCGAGGGGCTGGAGATCCGCCGCGTCGGCGATCGGCGCTCTCGCACACGGACCGCGCAGGCGATGATCGAACGCGTCGGGCTCCCGGGCGCCTTCATCCACAGACGCCCGCATGAGCTGTCGGGCGGCGAGCGGCAACGCGTCGCGATCGCACGGGCGCTCGCGCTGGACCCGCGGGTGCTCCTGCTGGACGAACCGACATCCGCGCTCGACGTCTCGGTCCAGGCCCACATCCTCAACATGCTCGCCGACCTGCAGCGCGACCGGGGCATGACCTACGTATTCGTGAGCCACGACCTCGGCGTCGTCGGCCACGTCGCCGACCGGGTCGCGGTGATGTGCGAGGGCCGTGTGGTCGAGACGGGCGCGGCTACCGCGGTCCTGGAATCACCGTCCCATCCCTATACCCGTACGCTGCTCGCGGCGCTGCCGAAGGCGCCGCCGGCGATCCGACCCGTCTTGCCCGCGAGGAGCCGATCCGCATGAGAATCTACATTTCAGCCGATATCGAGGGCGTGGCCGGCGTCACCCATTTGCCCACCACCGGCCCGGGGCGCTTCGAGTGGGACCTCGGCCGCAAGTGGATGACGGAGGAGGTGCTGGCCGCCATGGACGGCGCGATCGCCGCCGGCGCGACGGAGTTCGTCGTGGCCGACGGCCACGGCTCCGCCCACAACCTGTTGGTCGACCGGCTGCCGCCCACCGCGCGGATCGTACGGTCCTGGCCGCGGCCCCTGCTGCAGATGCAGGGCATCGAGGACGGCCCGTTCGCGGCTGCCGTCTTCATCGGCCACCACGCCTCCGCCGTCTCCAGCCACGGCCTCCTGTCGCACACCTTCACGGGCGCCTTCAGCGACATCCGCCTGAACGGCGTGAGCCAATCCGAGACGTCCCTCAATGCGCTGGTGGCCGCTCAATTCGGCGTACCGCTCGTCTTCACCTCCGGCGATGAAGACTACATCCGGCATTGCGAGGCGGTCCTGCCGCGGTTGGAGACCGTCGTCACCAAGCGGTGCGTGGGGTTCACCTCCGCGAACCACCTCCACCCGACGGCGTCCTGCGCGGCGATACGCGCCGGTGTGGAGCGTGCCCTGGGCCAGCTCGCGACGGCCCGCCCCGCGCCCTTGCCGGAGACTTTCCGGGTGGAGACGGACTTCAGGGACCGGAGCCAGCCCGAGATGTTGGAGTACCTGCCTTGGGTCCGCCGGACGGGCCCCTTCACCGTCGCCGCCGAGTTCCCGGACCCGGTCGCGATGATGAAGTACTTGGCATTCCTCTCGTTCTACCGGTCGGAGGGGATACCCCGTTACGGCGAGGGCGTCCCCTGACCCCCCCCATCGTCTCAGCCAGGGGGCGGCAAGGGATGCAGGGGCAGGCGATGCGGCCACCTCGGCCGTCGGACCGAAGCCGGCCGCTCTTGCCACACGGGGGACCCATGACTAAGATTAAGGCAAGAAATAAAACCGACCGGTCGGTCGATACATAAACGGGGGACTTCATCGTGGAAACCGTCGAAGCCGGTCTCTTGATCAGCGGTGGGCGAACCCGCTCCGTCGAGCACCTGCTCGAGGCGGCCAACCGCGCCGCGACGGGCTTCCGGGAGATCGGCGTCGCGGAGGACGACTGCGTGGCGATCATGCTGCGCAACGACTTCCCGTTCTTCGAGGCGTCGCTCGGCGCGGCCGCGGCCGGCGCCAACCCTGTCCCGATCAACTGGCACGGCGTCGCCATCGAGCTCCGGTACCAGCTGGAGACCGTCCGCGCCAAGGCGCTCGTGATCCATGCAGACCTGCTTGCCGCCGTCCGGGACGGCGTGCCCGCAGGGACCCGGATCCTCGTCGTGGACACGCCGCCTGAGATCGCGGAGGCCTACCGGGTGCCATCGTCGCTGTGCCGCGCGCCCGCCGGTGAGACGGCTTGGGAGCCGTGGCTGGGCAGCCATGCGCCGTTGCAGGAGGCTTCCAAGGCGGTCCGCACGAGCGTGATCTTCACCTCGGGCACCACGGGCAACCCGAAGGCGGTCGTCCGCGCTCCCGCGGCGGGCGAAGCCGCGGCGGCGCTCGCCGACATGGGACGCACCATCTTCGGCATGCGGCCGGGCGAAGCCTTCCGGACCGTCCTGACGGGCCCCCTCTACCATTCGGCCCCCAATTTCTTCGGCTTGACGGCGATCCGGACGGGCGGCCTCGTCGTGATGCAGCCGAAGTTCGAGGCGGAGGAACTGCTCGCGCTCGTGGAGCGTCACCGCATCACCCACCTGCACCTGGTACCGATCATGTTCAGCCGGCTGCTGGCTCTGCCCGAGGCCACGCGATCGCGCTATGACCTGAGCTCCCTCGTGTACGCGGTCCACGCAGCGGCGCCCTGCCCTGCCGCGATCAAGCGCCGGATGATCGACTGGTGGGGCCCGATCATCCACGAGTACTACGGCGGCACGGAGACCGGCGCGGCGACGTTCATGGATTCGGCGGACGCGTTGCGCAAGCCCGGCTCGGTCGGCCGGACGTGGGAGCGCGGCCGCGTGGAGGTCCGCGATCCCGACGGCAAGCTGCTGCCGGCGGGCGAGACGGGGCTCATCTATCTCGGCATCCGCGGTTTCCCGGACTTCACCTACATGGGACGTCCCGAGGAGCGCAAGGCGATCGAGAGGGCCGGCCTCGTCACCTGCGGTGACGTCGGTTGGCTCGACGAGGAGGGCTTCCTCTTCCTCTGCGACCGCGCCAAGGACATGGTGATCTCCGGGGGCGTCAACATCTATCCCGCCGAGATCGAGGCCGTGCTCGCCACCATGCCGGGCCTGCGGGACTGTGCGGTGTTCGGCATCCCCGACGACGAGTTCGGCGAGAGCCTGTGCGCCCACGTCGAGCTCCAACCGGGCAGCACGGTGTCGACCGGCGACATCCACGACCACCTGCGCGGGCGCATCGCCAACTACAAGATCCCCAAGACCATCGTCCTCGTCGACGGCCTGCCGCGCGAGGATTCCGGGAAGATCTTCAAGCGCAAGCTGCGCGATCCCTACTGGGCCGGGTCGGGCCGCAGGATCTGACCGCATGCGCTCGACCCGACCGCTCACGGCCTCGAGTTTTTTTCGACCGGCCGGACGGTCTTTTTATTGCATGTCGACACCCGATGAACACCGCCATCCCGGAGGATCCATGAACCGACGCCTCGCGACCTTGCCTACACTCGCCCTGCTCGCCTGCGGACTGTCCGTGGGCCCGGCAGACGCCGACCAGGCCCCTTTGGCGCGCGCTGCAGGCGCCTCCGGCCCTTCGGCCGATACGCTCGACGAGGTCGTCGTGACGGCCCGGAAGCGCGAGGAGTCCGTTCAGGACGTCCCGATCTCGATCAGCGTGCTGGGTGGAGATGCGCTCGCGGCCAAGGGCATCGTCGACATCCGGACGTTCGCCACGCAGGTGCCCGGTCTCGTGTTCAGCAACCACGCGGACCTCAAGACGAACGAGACCTCCATCCGCGGCGTGCGATCGGAGTCGCGCAGCGCCGGCCAGGACCCCTCCGTGGGCTACTACCTCGACGAGGTCTACCTCGGCGGCGGCGTCAGCACGGCGATCGACTACTTCGACCTGCAGCGCATCGAGGTGCTGCGCGGTCCGCAAGGCGCGCTCTTCGGCCGCAACACGATCGGCGGCGTCATCAGCCTCTCGACGCGCCGCCCGACCTTCAGCCCCGAGGGCTACATCGAGGCGGGCGTGGGCAACTACGGCCTGCTCGAGGGGCGCGCGGCCGTCTCCGGGCCCCTCGTGGCCGACCGGCTCGCGGGGCGCCTTGCGGTGAGCATCGCCGACCGGGACGGCTACGCGAAGAACGTCTCGACCGGCCGTGACGTCGAGGACCTCGGCCGCAAGTCCGCCCGCGCCTCCTTGTTGTTCACCCCCGGCGAGCGGACCGAGTTGCTTGCCACCTTCGACTACCTGCGCGTCAAGCAGAACTCGAACGCGCTTGAGACCTACGCCTACTCCTCGGGAGCCGGCAACCTGCTCGCGCGGTTCATCGGCGGTTTTCCCGGCCCGAACCGCGACCCGTATGACCGCCGCGTCCACGGCGACCTCGATCCGGTCGAGGACCTCGAGGCCTACGGCGCGCACCTGAGGGCGACGGTCGACTTCGGCTCCGTGTCACTGGTGTCGATCTCCGGTTACCGCGAGCACGAGTACTACAGCATCTACGACACGGAACAGACGGTCGCGCGCTGGACCTACTCCAGCTTTCCGGAGTCGGTCCGCCGCTTCAGCCAGGAGATCCGTCTCGCCTCGGCGCCGGGCGAGAACCTCGACTGGCTGGCCGGCGTCTACTTCTACCGCCAACACACCATCAACAACTTCGTGGGCGGGTTCGGCGTGGATGCCCTCGGCGTACTGCGCCTGCCGCCCGGGTTCTCCGTCAGCTCGGTGGGCGACCAGGAGACACAGAGCTACGCCGCCTTCACCAACGTCACCTATCGCTTCACGCCGATGTTGAGCGCGACCTTGGGGGTCCGCTACACGCGTGACAAGAAAGACATCACCTACAACCAGTTCGACCCCATCGGCGTGATCGGCGGCAGCCGCCAGTTCACGTCGGAGAAGACCTTCAGCCGCGCGACCCCGAGCCTGACGCTGAGCTACTCGCCGAGCCCCGAGTTGCTGGTCTACGGACTGGTCGCCAACGGCTTCAAGAGCGGCGGCTTCAACGATTTCATCGGCGACGCGACGGCCGCGGGCTTCGAACCGGAGAAACTCTGGAACTACGAGCTCGGCGTCAAGGCGGAACTCCTTGAGCGTCGCCTCACCATGAACGCATCGGCCTTCCTCATGCGGTGGTCGGACATCCAGCTGCAGGCGGACAACCCCGACACGCCGTTCTTCGACCCGGCGACACGGAACGCCGGTTCCGCCGAATCGCGCGGGCTCGAACTCGAGGTCCGCTACCGGCCCGCCGAGCGCCTCTCCCTGTCGCTCGCGGCGGCGGCCACCGACGCGAAGTTCACCGAGGGCTTCCTGCCTGACGGCCGGACGCCGCTGCGGCAGATCCCCTACTCGCCCCAGTACACCGCCAATGTCGGCGCCGAGTACCGAGTGCCGCTCGCAGGGTCGGCGCTCGATGTCGAGTTCCGCCTCGAGGGCCAGATGACCGGCGTGGACTACCTCGACACCAGCAATATCCGGGAGAGCCGCGTCGACGCCTGGCAGGAGGTCAACGCCTGGGTGACGCTGCTCGAGCGCGAGGACCGCTGGTCGGTTTCGCTGTGGGGCCGGAACCTGACGGACGAGGTGCGTCCGACACGCTTCTTCAACGTGCTGACGAACCCGCTCGTCGGTCAGCAGTTGATCGCGCTGAACGCGCCGCGCACCTACGGGATACGCGCCCGCCTCAAGTTCTGAGGGCGATTCGCGACGCGCCGGCCGGAGACGGTCAGTACACCGCTCCGGCCCGGCGCAGCGCGTCGATGGCGTCCGCATCGCGACCGGACTCTCGCAGGATCTCGTCGGTGTGCTCGCCGAGCGACGGCGCCGGGCGGCGGAAAGGCAAGGCTTCATCGTCGAACCGGGCTGCGGCCCGCGCCATGCGGATGCGGCCAACGCGCGGATCCTCGAACGGGACGACGCTGCCGTTGGCGATGACCTGCGGGTCATCGAGCACTTCCTCGCGTCGCAGGACGACGGCGTGCGGCACGTCTTCGGCCTCGAGGCGGGCGGTGATCTCCGCAGTGGCGTACCGCTCGACCATCTCGGAGATCATGTCCGTCATGACCCCGGCGTTCCTCATGCGTTCGCCGATCGAGCGGAAGCGCGCGTCCTCGATCATCTCGGGGCGGCCGATGGCGCGGCAGGTCGCTTGGAACTCCTCGTCCGAGAGCGCCAGCATGGTGATGAAGCCATCCTTGGTCGGCCGGATGGAGTAGAAACTGACGAAGTCCGGAGAAGGTTCCGGATGGCGCTCGAATGCGTGGTTGTAGAAGGAATCGGGCCACAGGAAGGCGATCGCGCTGTCGAGCATGTTGAGCCTGACGAGGCGCCCGCCCCCGCCCCGCGCCTTGGCGTAGAGCGCGGCGGTGATGGCCTGTGCGGCGGTGATGGCGGTGATCTTGTCGCAAGCCAGCGTCTGGATAAGCCGGGGCTCGCCCGTGGCGGCGCCCTTCTGGGCATCGGAGAAACCGGAGACAGCCTGGATGACGGGATCGTAGACGCGCCGACCGGCATAGGGCCCCGTGTCGCCGAACCCCGACATCGACGCGTAGACGAGCCCTGGGTTGATGGCACGCAGGGCCTCAGGCCCCAGCCCCATCTTGATGGCCGTACCGGGACGGAAGTTCTCGACGAACACGTCGGCACCACGCACCAGGTCCAGCAGGACGGCTTGACCCTGAGGCGTCTTCAGGTCCAGCACGATGCTCCGTTTGTTGCGGTTGACGGCCGAGAACATGGCCGTCAATCCGTTGCGCTGCGGGCCCACATAGCGCACGAGATCGCCCGGTCCGGGACCCTCGACCTTGATCACGTCCGCGCCCTGGTCGGCCAGGATCTGCGTCGCCATGGGTCCGGAGACGACGGCGGAGAGGTCGACGATCCGTACGCCCTCTAGGGGGAGAGACATGCAGCAACCCTCCTGCTTTTCACGACCGCCAAGCCACGACAGCGACGGGCGGCATCGTACGACTCCCATGCACCACGCGCCTGCCGTACCGATGCATTTGACGCGGGATCCGCCCGCCACACAAGGGCAAGACGGACCGCCCGCGGGCGTCCTCGGCGGTTCCATTCGGCCTGACGACCGCAAGAGTTGCCCCTCGTGGCAGCCGTGCTTCAGCGCAGCGCAACCATCGGACCTTGGTCAAACCCTCAGACCCAGCCCCGCTTCCAGCGCGTCGCGTCCTTGAGCTCACGCCATGCGATGAGCTGAACGCGACCCGAATGCACGGCCTCGATCTCGACCGACACCACGGGCGACCCCGGCGGCTCCGGTTCGACGACCCGCGTGACGAGGAAGTGCTTTTCCTTGTGCTTCGGTTCCACCGCCGTCCATTTGGTGTGCAGCAGTTTCTTGGGGCTCAAGGTGTGGGACGGCGGACGCGGCGTCGTGGACCGCCGCACCGTACGGCCGCGCCATATGGCCTCCAGCCCCTCATGTCCCAGCGCCTCGAGCGTCGCGATGTTGTCTGCCGAGATGCGGCTCGTGTCACCGAACGTCTCGACCGCTCGCGTGATGCTCTCCTCGCGCAGCATGTGCAGGGTCGGATACGGCGAACGGTTGGTCGCGTTGCCGATGTCGTCCGCCTCGGTTCCGGCGAACCGGTACTGCGGGTGGAAGCTCGCGATCTGCAGCTCTCCCTTCAGCCCCAAGGCCCCGAGCAGCTCGTCCGCGACCGCGAGGAAATCGTTGTACTCCTCGAAATCCTGCAGCACCTGCGGATGCACCAACAGGGTCGTCTCGAGCTCCTCAGGGGGCGAAGCGCTGAGGCGCTGCATCTCGGCCGCGAGGTCCTCGAGCAGCGCCTCGGGCGTCGTGGCATCGCTCGTCGCATATCGGACCGTCCCCTTGAACGCA
>Ga0315902_10000628_pt1 | contig 59666 bp, 56 predicted proteins | sample LakEriMetagenome_9_FD_203523 | JGI IMG/M metagenome (GOLD analysis project Ga0315902, IMG submission 203523) | Freshwater fungal communities from buoy surface, Lake Erie, Ohio, United States - Buoy 12 MA117 | ecosystem: Environmental > Aquatic > Freshwater > Lake > Lake biofilm | place: USA... | reverse complement strand
TATTTACTCTTAATAAAGTAGTTAGAAAAGATGTACCAACAGCTGGTGTTTGTATGCAAGGTATTAACTACCAATTAGCTGTAAATGAAGAATTTTGGAACTCTCTAGAAGGAGACAAACCAAAAATAGGACTATTAAAACATGAATTGTTACATATCTGTTTTAATCATCTACTTGACAAAGATGACTACCCAGACCAGGAATTACATAACATAGCAGCTGATATTGAGATTAATCAATATATAACTGAGGAGTATTATCCAACTAAAGAAATTTTATTACCTAGTTCATATCCTGAACTAAATTTACCTTTAAAAGCAGGTACTAAAGTATATTATGGCTTATTAAAACAAGCATTAGCAGAGGGTACTAGTCCAAAACTACAACAACTAGTAAATGCTTTAAATGGAGAAGGTGATGGTTTACACCCAACTTGGAAAGAATTTGATGATTTAAGTGAAGCAGATGCTAAACTAGCTAAATCACAACTTGAACATCAAATTAAAGAGATTCTTAAAAACCAATCAGGTGATAAAGGTAGAGGATTTATTCCATCTGAGTTAGAAAGTTTTATAGATAGTATATTAGCTGAAACTGAACCATCATATGATTGGAGATCATATTTTAGAAGATTTGCAGGTACATCAACTCGAGTCTATACTAAAAAAACAAGACGTAAATTAAATAAACGCTTCCAAGAAAACCCAGCCCTAAAAATTAAAACTAAAAAGAATATACTTGTAGGCATTGACACATCAGGTTCAGTTAGTGATGGAGATTTAGCTAGATTTTTTGCTGAAATACATCATATGCATAAAACTGGAGTAGCAATTACTATAGCTGAAGGTGACGCTGATATTCATAATGTATGGGAATATAAAGGAGATATGCCTGAGTCAGTTAGAGGTAGAGGTGGTACAGACATGAATCCATTTATTCATTATTTTAATGAACATAAAGAATACAATAGTTTAATTATATTAACTGATGGGTTCATAGGTGAAAATAAAATTAAATCATTCAAACCAACTCTAATGGTCATAACACCAAGTGGTGAAAGTTTAGATGTAATTAAAGAAGGAGGATGGGGCAATTCTATTAAAATGAATTTGGCCTCCAAATAAATCATTGTTATATTTACTTAAAATAAAGGTTACAAAATGGCAAAAAAAGAAAAAACAAAACATGCACAAGTGTCTCTAAATGTTAAAGAGGCAAAACAATTTCTTAAACACATTATTGATAACAATCGTTATCTACAAAAACAAAACAAACCACCTGTAGCAGTTGAGGTAATTGGTGATTCCGGTATTGGTAAAACATCAACTATTGTTCAATTAGCAAATGAGTTGGATTTGAATTTTGTTAAGTTGAATCTCGCACAAATTGAGGAGTTAGGTGACCTAGTAGGTTTTCCAATTCGCCAATTTGAAGTATGTCAAAACAATGACAAATGTCTATGGATTGATGAACATGCAGTTGATGAGTACACTAAACAAGGTTATGCCTTTACAGGTAAGAATCGAATGAGTTATTGTCCACCTGAATGGATTAGTGGAAAAACAACTGGTGGTATTTTGCTCTTAGATGACTGGAATCGTGCTGATATGAGGTTCATTCAAGCTGTTATGGAGTTGATTGATCGTCAACAATATATTAGTTGGGAGTTGCCTAAAGATTGGCATATCATTTTAACAAGTAATCCTGACAATGGTGATTATTTAGTTAATAGTATTGATAACGCTCAAAAAACACGATTTGTATCTATTAATTTGAAATTTGATATTAGTTGTTGGAGTGAGTGGGCTGAGAACGCTGAAATGGATAACAGATGTATTAACTTCTTACTCAAACATCCTGAACTAGTATCAACAAATACTAACTCAAGAAGCATATCTACATTCTTTAATTCAATTTCATCACTAAAAACATTTGATGATGAATTAGGATTGATTCAAATGATTGGAGAAGGTAGTGTTGGACCTGAATTCACTACAATGTTTACAATGTTTATCAATAATAAACTTGATAAGATTATATCCCCAGATACTATTATGAATCATGAAAGTGAGGAATATATTCTTAATACTTTAAAGGGTGTTATTGGTAAAGAAGATAAATATAGAGCAGATTTAGCTTCAATTCTATCAACTCGTATTGTTAATTATAGTTTGTTCTATAGTAAGACTTCTAAAATAGAAAAATCATATATTGATCGTTTGGCTTATTTGATGAATGAAGATATATTTGCTATGGATTTGAAATATAAAATTGTAAAATCAATTTATAATGGTAATCCAAGTTCATTCAAGACATTGATGTTAAATAAAACTTTAATTAAATTCTTAAGCAAATAATTATGAATATAGGTAAATTAACACTTGATAATAAATATCTCCGTATTAATGGTTGGGAAAAGGTAGCTGGTATTATACCTGAATCATATAAACAACGGTATTTAGCTTTATGTGAAAAAAGTAAAGATAATAAAATTGAAAATAAAACAACTGTTTATTCAACTCCATTATCTGAGTTACCACCATATAAACTAAAAAATTATATTGAGGAGAATAAACTAAACATTAAAACAGCTAGAAAATTTGATAAATTAGACGCTGTTATTATTAGTGATTTATTAATTAAAGATAGTTATCTAGATCTTAAAACATATGTTTGGGATTCAAAAGCTAATAAAAGTTATTATACTCCTAAACTACCTGATAACATATATTTAATCCCAGCTGATTTTATCATAGGTAATACTAAATTTTTAAAATACAGAAACCAAACAACTCAGTATGGTCAAAGTAATGATATTCTTGTAAATCGTAAAAAAGAACCATTTACTCATTATATTGTACTTGATAAAGATTTAAATAACTGGATTAAAATTGATCCTAATTTTGAAACCATTAAACAATACTCACTTATTTCAGGCCATATTATAACCAACCATCATGGTAATACTAAGGCATGTAAGAATATTGATTTCTTTTTAAACTTAATTGATAACATTGAAAAATATAACTTAAAAGTTATTTTTGATACATCAGTTAATAATGAAATCAACCAAGGTGTAGTGATTGACTTTGATATGTATCAAACACTTTATAATATGCTTAATAGTGCTGATGTTGAGAATTGGGAAATGGCTAGAGAGATAACAGCTAATTGTGAGTATGAGACATCAAAACCATATCTAATGCATCTATATTGTAGTTTTAGTCAATTAAGAAAATCAAATGGTTCTGCTAACTATCAATTCTTAAAAAAGAAACTAAATAAAGATGTTGAATTAGTTGGTTATGGTAAAACAAGTGGCCCATCATTTACTGCTATAACAAAACACTTAGTAACCAAACATCCAAATCATACTCAAACGTTTTTAGATTGTTTTAAATATCAAGTTAATATGTTTATTGGAAAAGATGTGATTAAAGAAATAGCATCTTACTAATATTTATTACTAAATAACATTAATGGCAAAAGTAGTACTCCTAAGTTGTACCAAATCTAAATTAGACAAACCTGCCCCTGCACAAGAGTTGTATTCTCCTTCTCCAATGTTTCAAAAAACATTAAAGTATGGACAGTCACTTAAACCAGATAAAATGTTTATTCTTTCTGCTAAACATCATTTAGTACCTATGACTAAAGAGTTAGCACCATATGATATGACTCTTAAAGATATGTCTAAGGATGAGAAGGAAGCATGGGCTGAAGAAACAGTAAAACAAATGAAGTCCCAAGGTTTAAACCCACAAAAAGACAAATTTGTATTCCTTACTGGTAGCGAATATATGAAGCCGTTATTCAAATATATCCCGGAAACAAATGTTGAAAAACCAATGGATGGTAAACGTATGGGTGAACGTTTGAAGTGGTTAAACAGCCAAATTAGTGAAGTATTTACTCGATTAAAAAAACTTATATATGAAGTACTCAAAAAGTAACATCAACGAATATATCCAGTTATATTTAAATGATTTGGAAGATTATGGAGATGGTAGTGATAATGTAATAATGTCAGAATCAGTTTTAAATGATTTTAAAATGTTATTAACTGAATCAAAAGAACAAGATGTAACGTTATTATTAAAAGAAGCTATACATAACTCTCGACCTGTGAACCGTTTAGTATATAAACATTTCCTAGAATATTTAGAAAGTATTTAATCCACTTGTTTGGCTTTGTAGGAAAAAGATGTTATATTTAGGTATAAATTAAAACATTATGGAAGAAGTAAAAAAGTATCAGTTAGACCCAACATTAGAAACCAAAAAGTACACATCAACAGATGGTACAGTTCGTTACATGAAAGATGGAAAACTACATAACTGGGAAGGACCAGCTGTAATTCATCCAAATGGTAAAAAAGAATATTATATTAATGGTTTCCAACATGATAAAGACAGTCACCATAAAGCAAAACGTGATGGGGTTGGATTGCCTTGGTTTAAGAGTAGTGTAGGTAAAGGATCACGATCTTAATTTTTTTTTTGATATGTATAATAAAACATACTAACATATTTAATACTATGAATAAAGAATTCCTTAAAATGCAAAAAATAGCTGGTTTAATTACTGAGAGTCAATACTTAAAGTTATTAGAAGATCAACCAGAAGAAAAAAACTATTTAGACTCAGATAGAAAATCATCTATACCAAATTTAGGAACTACTGAGATATATGCAGCAGTACCAGAAGATGAATTATATAAAATAGAAAATTTTCCATCTATGCCTAATGCTGTAGATGTATATTTTGATACCCCAGAAATGGCTGATATGCTTAAAAATAATGATTTTAAAAAGATTATAAATAAAATAGGATCTCATTATAAAAGCACTTGGAAGGATTTAAACTTAAATTTAACTCCTTTTCATTATATAAATTTTGATGGAAATTTTTCAACCCCATTAGATATAGCATATGCCCAAGTAGCAGGTGATTCAGGATTAACTTTTGTAGATACTTTAAATAGATTTAGTACTGGGTATAAAACAGAAGAAGAATGGGGAATTGAAAGTTGGAAAAAACTTTAACTTTTAAAAAAAATACTTCAAATTAGGCTTGCGCTTGCAAGCCTTTTTTATTATATTACTAATATGAAAATAGGTTTTTGTGGAACAATGAGTGTAGGCAAATCTACACTAGTACATGCTTTAAAAGAATTACCTGAATTTAAAGATTATTTCTTTGCTACTGAACGTAGTAAATACTTACGTGATTTAGGTATTCCATTAAACACTGATAGTACATTAAAAGGTCAAACAATATTCTTAGCTGAACGTTGTTCTGAACTAATGAGAGAAAATGTTATTACTGATAGAACAGTAATTGATGTTATGGCATTTGCTCAATGTGCTAAATCAATTAGTGTTGTAGATAAAGGTGCTTTTGCTAATTATGCTGCTCCATTTATTTGGGAATATGATTATGTTTTCTATGTTTCTCCTATAGGAGTTAAAATTGAAGATAACGGTGTTAGGGAAACAGATGCTTATTATCGTGATAGAATTGATAGTACTATTAAACATGTTATTAAAGATAATTTATTTAACATAAAAAACTTTGGCATCATTTCAGGTACTACAGAACAAAGAATTGAACAGATTAAAGGTTACTTAGGGTTTTGATATTTATACCCAAACCAAAAATCTTACACATAATGAAAATCTCTGAATTAAAAAACCAAATAGAAGAATTTATAGTTGAAGTATTAAGCGAAGGTGAAGCAGTAGCATGGGGGCCAAGTAATAAAAATCAAGCCAAACAAAATATTGAAAAATCTAAGCTTGGAGCTGATGCAAAAAAAGAAGCAAAAAAAGAAATAGATGACAACCCATCAGGTATGATATCAAATGTTCCAACAAATGAATCAGAAGAAGCACTTATGGAAATGGCTTCATTCTATAAAGTAAAAGATAAAGCAGGTTTCAAATCAGCTTTAGCTAAATATAAAGATGCTAAAGGTGATAAATTTGATAAAGGTGCTTTAGGAAAATTATTATCAACATTAGACAAAGATGGTGAAGTGGATTTAAAAGCATTATCTAAAGAAACAGGTAAGGATATAGCCACTTATAACAACCCACAAACACGTGGTGCTTTAGAAAAAGAAGGTGGTGAATTTACTGATTATCTTGAAGCTGGAAAAGGTGAAAAAGCACCAAAAGAAAAAGCTGAAGATAAGCCAAAAGCTGAACCTAAAAAAGCAGAGAAAAAAGCAGAGCCTAAAAAAGAAAAACCTGCTCCTAAAAAAGAAGAACCTAAGAAAGCTGAAAAAGAAGAAGATGAAGACGACTCAACAGATGAAAAAGCGCCATCAGAAGCAGAATTAAAGAAAATAGATAAAGAATTTAAAACTGACAAATTTGCTAAAAAATTATCACCTGAAGAACAAGAAAAATTAGACAAATTAGAATCAGGCATTAAGAAAAAATTAGCAAACCCAACCAAAGATAATATTGCTATTGTTAAACAACTCATCAACAAACCAGAAATTAAGAAGTTGTTTAAAGACGGTGGTAAGGATCTTAAAGCATTAGTATCTGATATTATTGCTTAATATTACCCTTAATAAGGGACAGTTATGAGTCAAGACCTAAAACAAATAATACGAGATGAATATTTGAAGTGCGCCCAAGATCCGGCGCACTTCATGAAGAAATACTGCCATATTCAACATCCAACTCGTGGTAGAATCATATTCAACTTATACCCATTCCAAGAAAAAGTACTACGATTATGGAGAGATCATCCATATGATATAGTACTTAAATCCCGCCAGTTAGGTATCTCAACTTTAGTAGCCGGTTACTCATTGTGGTTAATGTTATTTCAAAAAGACAAAAATGTTCTTTGTATAGCTACTAAACAAGAAACAGCTAAAAACATGGTAACAAAAGTTAAATTCATGTTTGAAAACTTACCTTCTTGGTTAAAAGTACCCGCTGAAGAAAACAATAAATTAACATTACGACTAAGTAATGGTTCTCAAGTTAAAGCAGTTTCAGCAGCTGGTGATGCAGGTCGATCAGAAGCAGTATCACTTCTAATTATAGATGAGGCAGCGTTTATTGAAGGTATAGCTGAAATATGGGCTTCAGCTCAACAAACCTTAGCAACTGGTGGTGGAGCAATTGTATTGTCTACTCCATATGGTACTGGTAATTGGTTCCATCAAACATGGGTTAGAGCAGAAGCACAACAAAATGACTTCTTACCTATTAAACTCCCATGGTATGTTCATCCTGAACGTGATGATTATTGGAGAAAAAAACAAGATGAATTATTAGGAGATCCACGATTAGCAGCACAAGAATGTGATTGTGACTTTAATACTTCAGGTGATACTGTGTTCTATAGTGAACAACTAGACTTTATTTTCGCAACTTCTCTTAAAGATCCCTTGGAAAAACGTGGCATAGACCATAACTTATGGATATGGGAGTTGCCAGATTATACACGCAGTTACATGGTAGTTGCTGATGTAGCTCGTGGAGATGGTAAAGACTTTTCAACGTTTCATGTGATAGATACTGAATTAAATACACAAGTAGCTGAATATAAAAGTCAAATTTCACCAAAAGAATTTGGTTATTTACTAGTAAGCATAGCCACAGAATACAATGACGCTTTGTTAGTTGTTGAAAATGCTAATATAGGATGGTCAACCCTTGACTCAATTATTGAAAGAGGATACAGAAATTTATACTATTCTCCAAAAAGTGAGACATTAAATGCTGAAACTTACCTAGAAAGAACAGATGATCCATCAAGAATGACACCAGGTTTTACAATGTCTATGAGAACTCGTCCGTTAGTTGTAAATAAGTTTAGAGAATATGTTGGAGACAAAAGTGTTGTTATACAATCTAAGCGTCTCCTTGAAGAAATGAAAGTGTTTATATGGAGAAACGGTCGACCTGAAGCACAATCTGGTTATAATGATGACTTGGTTATGAGTTTCGCAATCGGAATGTATGTTCGTGACACTGCTTTAAAATATAAAACACAAGGTTTAGATTTAACTCGTGCTACTTTAAGTAATATGGCTACTGTTCGTCCAAATCCACAAGGTAATTTCACTAGAAACGGTGTTCCTAACCCATACCAAATGAATATTGGTGGACAAGACGAAAATATAAGCTGGTTACTATAATATTTATTATATATAATTCAATTAAATGGCTGATACAAGTGTTTTTTCAAGATTAAGGAAATTATTCTCAACAGATGTAATAATTCGTAACGCTGGTGGCAATCAGCTCAAAGTAATGGATGTAAATAGCATCCAAGCAACAGGTGAGTTCCAAACTAATGCTTTAGTAGATAGATTTAATCGTATCTATTCTAGCAATAGCACATCACTTTTTGGAGCTCAATTAAATCTTAACTGGAGATATCTTCGCACCCAAGTATATTCAGACTATGATGCAATGGATACAGATGCTATTGTGGCTTCTGCTCTTGACATCATAGCTGATGAATGTACTCTCAAGAATGACATGGGTGAGGTGCTCCAAATTAGAAGCTCAAATGAAGATACACAGAAAATTCTCTATAATTTATTCTATGATGTATTAAATATTGAGTTTAATTTATGGTCTTGGATTCGCCAAATGTGTAAGTATGGTGACTTCTTTTTAAAACTGGAAATTGCGGAGAAATTTGGGGTTTATAATGTTATCCCATACACTGCTTATCATATTATGAGAGAAGAACATTATGACCCTAAAAACCCAGCTGAAGTAAGATACAGATTTAGCCCAGATGGTTTCTCAGGTGGTGCTACAGGTTTTTATGGTGTAACAGGTCAAGGTACTTATAGTACTAATAAAAATGATTCATCAATTTATTTTGATAATTATGAAATGGCTCACTTTAGATTAATTACTGATGTGAATTATCTTCCATATGGTCGTTCTTATCTAGAACCCGCTCGTAAATTATTTAAACAATATATTTTGATGGAAGATGCTATGTTAATCCATCGTATTGTTCGTGCTCCTGAAAAGAGAATTTTTTATATTAATGTGGGTTCTATTCCACCAAATGAGGTAGAAAACTTCATGCAGAAGACTATTACTCAAATGAAGAGAACTCCATTTATGGATCCAAATACTGGTGAATATAATTTAAAATATAATCTACAAAACTCATTAGAAGATTTCTTTATTCCTGTTAGAGGAAATGATCAAACAACTCGAATTGAACCAACTAAAGGTTTAGATTATACAGCGATTGAAGATGTAGTTTACTTAAGAGATAAGCTATTTGCTGCTTTAAAGGTACCTAAAGCATTTATGGGTTATGAAAAAGACTTAACTGGTAAAGCAACATTAGCAGCTGAAGATATTCGTTTTGCTCGCACAATTGATCGCATTCAAAGAATTATACTCTCAGAACTAAATAAAATTGCCTTAGTTCACTTATATACTCAAGGCTACAGAAATGAATCATTAACTAATTTTGAATTATCATTAACTACTCCTTCTATCATCTATGATCAAGAAAGAATAGCATTAATGAAGGAAAAAGTTGATTTAGCTAAAAATATTATTGACGGTAAATTATTACCTACAGATTGGATCTATGACAATGTATTCCACTTAAGTCAAGATCAGTTTGATGAATATAGAGATTTAATTGCTGAAGACCAAAAACGTACTTTCAGATTCAAACAAATAGAAAATGAAGGTAATGACCCACTTGAGTCAGGTAAGTCATATGGTACACCTCATGATTTAGCTGCTTTATATGGTTCTGGAAGGAATGGTATTGGTGTTCCTGATGGTTATGATAAAGATGAAACTTTAGGTAGACCAAAAGAAAAAGCATCTATTGCTGGTACACAACAAAGTACTTTAGGTAAAGATAGATTAGGTAATATTGGCATGAAAAAAGGAGATGCAACAGGTGAAGATGGATCTTTAAAGAATAATTTTAAAGGTGGATCACCTTTAGCTTTAGAGACTAAAGATAAAAATAAAACTTTATTAGAATCTTTAGATAAAAAATTATCACTTAAAAAAGAAGAATCTTCATTATTAGATGAATCTCAAATACGAGAGTAATATTCCCATATATATTTATAATTAAAATATTTACCCTGGAATGACTATAAAACATTCAAAGTATAAAAATACTGGTATCCTTTTTGAATTATTAGTAAGACAAATTACCGCTGATACATTATCAGGCGCTGAATCACCAGCAACTAGTATTCTAAAAAAATATTTTGGTAAAACAGAATTAGGGAAAGAGTATAAATTATACGAGAGCTTTTTTAGACACACTAATACTAGTGAAGCTAAAGCTGATATGGTTATCAGCACACTTATAGAAAGTTCTAAACAATTAAATCGTTCTGTTTTAAAAAGACAAAAGTACAATTTGATTAAAGAAATCAAAAATCACTATGATTTAGAGGAATTCTTTAAAACTAAATTACCAAACTATAAAGCACAAGCTGCTTTATTTACACTTTTAGAAGTTTACAACAGTGAAAATCTGTCTAACCCTAACCAGATTATAGAAAATAAAACAGTTCTATTAGAATATCTTGTTAAGTCTCCTATTAATAAGAAAGAAGTTAAAGAAAATATCTTAGAAGAATTTAGACATCAAGATAAAGACATTCGAGTACTAGCATACAGAGTATTATTAGAAAAATTCAATGATAAGTATGCTGATCTAAACCCACATCAGAAATCAGTATTAAAAGAATTCATCAATAGTGTTGATAATACACCTAAATTAAGAGAGTTCTATAATACTAAAATAAATGAAATCAAAAACACTTTATTAACTTTAAATAAAAAAGTTACTAATAAAGCTATCCAGATAAAAGTAAATGAGGTTGTGAATATTTTACCTAACTTAGGTAAAACAGATAAAGTTAACGATGATCATTTAATTAATCTTCTTCAACACTATCAATTAGTTGAAGAGTTAGAATCAGTAAATGGATAAGAAAGAAAAAATAAAAGAACTCATTCAGAACCGATTAAAAGAAATGAGCGCCACTGGTACTGGTGCTTCTTTTACTGCTGGGACTGGTGCTAACTATGCTACACCTTATGCTTTTAATCCAAATAAAAAAGCTAAAGGCGCTAAAAATATTTACTACTACAAACTTGGTTTTAAACCTGTTGATCAAAAAGCTTTAAATAAAAAAGCTAAAGGTATTGAAGTAAAACATTTATGGGAAGAAGAAGAACCTAAATTTGACATTGAAGGTTTTGTTAATAGTTTAGGTGTTGATGATGAAACAAAACAATATATAGCAGGGCGATTAGGAGATTTTGATCTAATAGCAGATAAGCTAAAAGAACTTATTAAACTAATCCAGGAAGCTAAAAAAGAAACTATTAATAGCTATAGAGAATCACCAGAGAAAAAATCGGTATATGGTACTGATTTAGCTATTTCGATACTTGATAGAGCAATAAAATTATTTACATAACATGAGAAATACATTACAAGAACAATATAACCTTATTAAAGAAGGTAAAGGTAATAAACAGCAGTTCTTTAAATCTGCTCGCCAATTATTCCCTGACCTTATCACCCCAATTAATACTTACGATGATACAGTGCGTATTCTCAAAAACAGAAGTATTATCGCTGAGGGCATTGGTGGTGTAGTAACTAAAGGTAAAACGCCTGATTGGCATGCTATCTTTAAAGAAAATATTACTGAAGCTGCTAAAGAAGCTAAAGCTGAAGAAAAAGAAACCACTAAAGAAGTAACTGACATGGCTACTCGTGGTTATGATTATAAAGATTATAAAAATATTGATAATATTTATGGTGAAGCTTTCTTAAAAGGATTCTATACTGAAATGGGTGATCCTAAAAATGAGGGTAAAACAGTTGAAGAATTAAGACAAATTGTAGCTAAAAACATGGCTAAAGATTGTTTACATTATACTAAAGAAGGTCAATTTGGTCTTAAAGGTGTAGGTTACACAACTGAAGCACCAGGTTTAGGCACTCCAAAAGAACCAAAAGGTAAACATAAATCATCAGGTTATGGTGATTTAAAAGAATCAGTATTACGCTCTCAAATTTACTTATTAGTAAAAGAAGTATTAAGTGAAGCTAAAGCTAAATTTAATGTTGGTGATATAGTTACCTACAAAGGAGAAGAATATAAAATAACACGCTTTATTGATGATAGAATTTATATAAAATCTATTATACATGGCGGTCGAGGAGAATCATGGGTAACAGCTTCAGATTTACAAAAAGCAGCATTAACTGAAGAAAAGAGTAAAAGCGATTTAAAAGTTATTTTAAATAATTTAAAAAAAGCTTTAGCTATTGCTGAAAAAGAAATAAAAATAGTAGATAAAAATGGTAAAGCTTTTAAAGAATTTGAAAAAACAATTGCTGGTAAAAAAAGAGAAATTGAAGCTGTAGAAAGAGAAATTAAAGCTTTAGAAAAAAAATCATTAACTGAAGATAATGGGTATGAAATGGGAGAAGGAGATATTGTAAAATATAAAAAAGAGTATGCTAAAAGTGATACTCATTTTATGATAACAAAAGATCTAGGTGATACAGTTGTAATGAGAAAAGTAGATGCTCAAGGAGAACCAGTAGGTCCATTTATTCCACAAGTTGGTAAAGTACAACTTGAACCTGTTGATATTGAATTTAAACAAGGATTAGAAACAGGCGATTTAGACTCATAACTATGAAACAGATACTTATTGAAACCCAAACCTTTACAGCTAAACCTGTTAAACTAATTGAAGGAAAATCTTCAACTGGTAACCCTTTAGTTGAAGGAATATTAGCCACAGCCGAAGTAAAAAATGGTAATGGTCGTTATTACTCAAGAGATTTATGGGATAGAGAAATTGATAAGTACATGGATAATGTTAAACATAATAGAGCATTAGGTGAATTAGACCACCCTGATTCTTCTATTATTAACCTAAAAAACGTCTCTCATAACATCAAAAAAATATGGTGGAATGGAGATCATGTAATGGGTGCTATAGAAATTCTACCAACACCTTCAGGTAATATATTAGCTGCTTTATTTCAAAATGGTATACCTGTAGGTGTATCATCTCGTGGTATGGGCTCATTAAAACAAATGGGTGAGCTAATGGAAGTACAAGACGACTTTGAATTATTATGTTGGGATTTTGTATCAACCCCCTCCAATCCAGGCTCATATATGAAGGAAGTAGCATTAAATGAGGGTAAAACTGTTAATAATAACCAATACTATAAAGTAAATTCTATTATCACAGACATACTTTGTGCTAATGGAACTTGCCCAATATATTAACCCCTCTTAAAATAGAATTTTAAGACTGATGCCTCACAAAAGTGAGGCATTTCTTTTTCAATAAAGTGTGTTTTTAGTAGATCCATATATATGTATATGCAAATATGCTACCCTTTCCCCTTATGTAGCATTAATTAGTTAATAAATCTATTACGTTTCCTATTAAACGTATTTCCAAAACAAAATTATTTGAGGACAATGAACAGAGAAATGCTAAAAGAATGCATTGCTGATGCTAAAACCATCCGAGAAACAGCAATTGCAAGCGCAAAATTAGCTCTCGAAGAAGCTTTCACTCCCCAACTCACAGCTATGTTTGCTGAAAGATTAAACGAGCTTGAGTTAGAAGAAGAAGTAACTGAAGAGAGTGTGAATGAAATGTACAGCACAGAAGAAGGATTAGAAGAAGATTTTAATCTTGAAGAAATTCTTGCTGAGTTAGAAATGACTGATGAAGGTGCTGAAATGGAAGAAGAAGGCATGTATAAAGAAGGATTAGATGAAGATCTAATGCTTGAAGAAATGTCTGACGAAGAAATTGAAACACTTGTTATGCAAGTCATTGATGACATGATCGCATCTGGTAAGCTTATGCCTGGTGAAGGCGAAGAAGAAGGTGAAGAAGGTGAAGAAGAAGAAATGGAAGACATGGAAGACATGGAAGGTGAAGAAATTGATGAAGACATCAATCTTGAAGAACTTCTTTCTGAAATGGATTCTGAACCAGCAGTAAATGAAGACGCAATGGCTGTTGGAGATGCTACAACTCCTGAAGCTCTTGTAGCAATGGGTTTAGCTGGTGCTTTAGTAGGAGGTACAGCTTGGAGTTCTTTAGATAAAGAACAAAAACAAAAGTTAACAGCTAATGTTAAAGCTAATTTTAATGCCGCTGGTGAAACTGTTAAAGCTTTCTTTAGAAATCTAAGCAAAGGCAAAATTTCAACTAAAGAAACAGAAGAACCAATGGAAAAAGCTACAACTACTGAAATGGAAGAAACTATCGCTGAACTCCGCAAAGAACTCAACGAAGTTAATCTATTAAACGCTAAGCTTCTTTACACCAACAAAATCTTCAAAGCTAAGAATCTTACCGAATCAGAAAAAATCAAGGTTTTAAACACGTTTGACAAAGCAGAAACTGTTAAAGAAGTGAAACTTGTATTTGAAACTTTAACTGAATCTTTTAAAGCTACTACAGCTAAAAAGAACACAATTAAGGAATCATTAGGATCAGCTTCTAAAACAATTTCAACTGCTACCCCTAAACAACCAATTATTGAGAGCAATGAAGCATTTGCGCGTATGCAAAGACTTGCAGGTCTCAAAAAGTAAAAATTAACATTAACAAAAACAAATTTTTTTAAAAATTATGGAAACAATTCAACAATTAGTTGAGTCTGCCAACCCATGGAGATCACTTCAGAGTGATGCAGCTAAATTAGCTCGCAAATGGGAAAAAACCGGCCTCTTAGAAGGTCTTGGTGAAGACATCAACAAAAACAACATGGCTTTGATGTTGGAAAACCAAGCAAAGCAATTAGTAGTAGAAACTTCACAAACTGGTACTCAGTCTTCTTTTAGCTCTGGTACAAATGGTGAAAACTGGGCTGGTATCGCATTACCATTAGTACGTAAGGTATTTGGTCAAATCGCAGCGAAAGAATTTGTTAGCGTTCAACCAATGAACTTACCTTCTGGTCTTGTATTCTTCCTTGACTTCCAATATGGCACTGCTAAGAACCCATTCACTTTAGGTGGTTCTATGTATGGTAACCGTAACGCGAGTGATCCAAACACTCCATTCTCAACCACAGCTGCTGCTGGTGGTTTATATGGTGCTGGTCGTTTCACATACTCTACTAACCAGTTCTCAGCTTCATTAACTTCAGGTTCTGCTGCAGCTACTACAGCTGTATTCTCTCAAGCTAATTGGTCTGATGTGAACTATGATTCAGATTTCTCAGCTTCAGCCGCAGCTAATACTTTATGGAAAGTAAGTGTTACAGCTAGTTTATTATCTAACGCTGACTTAGATGGAGCTCGTGGTTTCTTAGTTAGTGCTTCTGCTAATCAAAAAGATGTTTATAACTACGCTCAATTTACTGCTGTTAGTGGAACAACTATCACATTCATTGTTAGTGGTTCAGCACTTCCAACTGGTCCAGTAGTTGCTTTGTATAACAAGAAGACTGCTGATAATGCTCGTGGTGATTTCGAAGATGGTGCTACTTATGCTATCCCAAACGCTGCTAGTGCATCTGCGATTTCTATCCCAGAAATTAACATCAGCATGCAATCTCAAGCTATCACAGCTAAGACTAAAAAGTTAAAGGCTGTATGGACTCCTGAATTTGCTCAAGACTTGAATGCGTACCAAAACTTGGATGCTGAAGCTGAATTGACTAATATCATGAGTGAGTACATCTCATTGGAAATCGACCTTGAAATCCTTGATATGTTAATTGAAAATGTTCCTTCAATTAACACTGAGTATTGGAGTGCTGTTAATAACCAGTCTATCACTGCTCCAAACTTAACCTTCACAAACTTAGGTTTCTACAACTCTCAAGGCCAATGGTTCCAAACTCTTGGTACTAAAATCCAAAAAATCAGCAACCGTATTCACCAATTAACCCTTCGTGGTGGTGCTAACTTCATGGTAGTTTCTCCAACTGTAGCTACAATTATCGAATCTATTCCTGGATTCGCTTCTAATAGCAATGGTGATGCTGCTGACATGGAATATGCATTTGGTGTACAGAAAGCTGGTCAATTCAACAGCCGTTACACTGTTTATAAGAATCCTTACATGACTGAAAACACTATCTTAGTTGGTTTCCGTGGTAAGCAATTCTTGGAAGCAGGTGCTGTGTTTGCTCCTTACATTCCATTGATCATGACACCTCTTATCTACGATCCAACTACCTTCACTCCACGTAAAGGTCTATTGACTCGTTACGCTAAGAAGATGTTACGCCCTGAATTCTATGGTAAAGTTTATATTAATGGTTTGAACACCCTCTAAAATAAACTAAATAACTAACAATTAAGCCTTGCGAAAGCAGGGCTTTTTTGTTCTACTTTAATATTTATCAATAAATAAAAATATGACTGACTTTAACCGAAGTGAAGAGGCTAAACAGATTTTTAAAGAAAAACGTAAGCCTAAAAATCCAATTACATTTAAACTCACATTAAATGAAGAGCAAAAGTTAGCAAAGCAAGTCATTTTAGATAGCCCTGTAACACTATTAAGAGGTATGGCGGGTAGTGGTAAAACACTAGTAGCATGTCAAGTTGCTTTAGATTTAGTATTTAAAAAAGACGCTGAAAGAATCATTATTACTAGACCTACAGTTGCTAAAGAAGAAATAGGTTTTTTACCTGGTGATTTAAAAGAAAAAATGGATCCATGGTTGGCTCCTATTTATGCTAATCTTTACATGCTGTATGATAAAGTAAAGATAGATAAAATGATTCAAGATAATCAAATTGAAATTGTACCATTTGCCTTTATGCGAGGTAGAACATTCCCTGATGCTGTAGTAATTGTAGATGAATGTCAAAACATTACTCATGGTCAAACAGAAATGATTTTAGGTCGTTTAGGTAAAGGTGGTAAAATGATTTTTTGTGGAGACATTACTCAAACTGACTTAAAAAATAGAAAAGATAGTGGTATTGGATTCTTTACTCGTATGGAAGAAAACATTAAAGGTGTAAAAATCTTTACTTTAAAAACAAATCATCGACATGAGATTGTAGAACCTATCCTTAAACTATACTCAGACTATAGGGATTAATATTTATAATCAAAATCTATTCATGGCTGATTTAAAAATAACTTTACAAGAATCCATCACCCTGCCTAACAGAAATGTAGAAACCCTACATAATACTGCTATCATATCAGGTGTTAATCAAATCTTAAGAAGAACAGATACTATAGCTACAGATTTTAGTGGCTCTGGTATTGAAATTTTAAAATTTGTTGATAGTGAAGAACAACAAACTGCTGGATCTTTTGTTAAAACTGATGTAAAGTATTTAAGGATTACTAACCTAGATACTACAAACTCAGCTTTAATTTATTTAGTAGACACTAATGAGGAATTTGTTATTTTTAAATTAGAGGCTAAAAAATCACTCATGTTTGGAAATGTAGATTTTAATGCTTCCCAAAATGGTGATTATGTAGTAGAAGGAGTATGGGACCCTGATTATTACTCAGACTTTGTTTACTATGATACAATAAAAGCTAAAGCAGAAAATTCACCTGTATTACTTGAATACTTTGTAGCTTCTGCTTAATTAATAACATATTTATAAATAAAACATAACAATGGCATTAACATATAGAGGACAACTTGATCGCCCCTTAACCGCTGAAGAAATTGATGGTAATTTCGCGTATTTTACAGGCTCACATGGTATAACAGGATCTATAGGAATTTCAGGTAGTATTATACCTGCGGTTGGAGTAGGTGAAACTACTTCATCTTTTTCTTTAGGTTCACCAACAGCCGCTTGGAAAGATATTTATGTATCTGAAGGATCCATTAAATTTGTAAAATCAGGATCAGAAGAAGTAGTACTTTCAGCTAAAGATGGTGGTATCCAAGTTAACGGTGGTCCCACCATATCAGCAGATGGTATTAATGGACAATTCTTTACTTCTAAAAGTTTAGATACTAATATTACAGTTAAAGACAGTAATAACAGTCTATTAATGGGTCCAATTGATGTTGAAGAAGATAAAGAAATTGTTGTTGAAGAAGATTCTGATTTAACAATTTTTGGAGATATTGAAGTTACAGATGTAGCTAATGCTGAAAATTCTGTATTTGCTATTAGTGCTTCATACTCTAGTGAAGCTATTAGTGCCTCTTACGCATCAAGTGCTTCATATGCTGATAATACTACTAGTTCTTCATATGCTTTAACAGCTAGTTATGCTTTAAACGCTACAGCAACTTCAACTTTCCCATATTCAGGTAGTGCTGTTATAACAGGATCATTAATTGTAAATGATGGTGCTAGAAATATTGTAGATACATCAAACTATAGTTTATATGATAGTAATAATAGGATATCTTTAAATTGGGATGAAAGAAGAATTTATAGTAGTGATGAAGCTAAATCAGTAGCAGCAGAAGATAGAATTCTTCATGATTCTAATAATGCTACATCAGTTGATTGGGAAAATAGAACATTGAATTATTCTAATGAAAATGCAGCTATTGACTACAGTAACACAGCATCACTTACTCTAACAAATGCTAGCACTTTTGGATCTATTCTTATTACAAGTAGCTTAGTGAACATAGATGCTTCTAATTCATTTAGAATAAGAACTTCAAATGCTACTAATATTACTGGATCTATCTCAGCTGGAGGTTCAACTTTAACTATAGGAAAATATAGTACATTTGAAACTGATCCCGCTGGTGGTTTAACTTTAAAATCCCAAGATGTAACTATAACAGGATCAATAACCTTAAACTCAAATAGAGGCTTATATAGTTTTACATCAGCTAGTGATCTTAATACAGGCTCAGTTCCAGGTGGTAACCCTGGCACATTAGTAGCATTCTCCCAAAATGGAGCTAACTTCTTTATATATGTGTTTATAGGAGGTGCTTGGAGATCTGCTTCACTTTCTTAATAATAAAAAATATAATAATAAAAATACAATGAGTAGAGTAAGAGTAAATACTATAAACCCATTTTCGGGACAAAATATAACACTTGGAGGCCACGCTATTCCTTCAGGTAGTGATAAAACATTAGGATCAGAAAACAATCCTTGGAGTGGACTATACATTTCAGGAGAAACTATATATTTCTTAGCTTCTCCAACTTCAAGTTTTAGTGGTTCATTAATGTTGGCCCAAATAAAAGCAGGAGGTGAATCAACTGTTGGAAGTTTTGGTGGAGACATTATTCCAAGAGGTCAAATCTTTATAGAAGACACCCTTCCAAATTTAAGAGGATCATTTAGTGTTGGTAGACAGAACCAAGCTTTAGGAACAGCTTCTTTAGCTAATGGTCGCCGTAATACAGCTTCAGGTCAATTTTCTCACGCTGAAGGAAGTGGATCCATAGCCTCAGGTGTTGCTTCCCATACTGAAGGATTTTTAACAACCGCTTTAGGTAATTATTCTCATGCTGAAGGAAGATCCACAACAGCCTTAGGTCAATATTCTCACACTGAAGGTTTAAGTACTTTAGCTTTTGGTCAATATTCTCACGCTGAAGGTGATGACACATATGCTTTAGGTTCATATTCTCACGCTGAAGGTCAATTTACAACTGCCAGTGGAGTAGCATCTCATGCTGGAGGTTACAGCACTATAACTATAGGTAATTATTCAACCACTACAGGATATTTTACAACAGCTTCTGGTGTTGGATCTTATGCTGGAGGTAGAAATACTAAAGCTTTAGGTGATTACCAAACAGTAGTAGGTGAATATAATACTAATGGTGACACAACAAGTCATTTTATTGTAGGAGGTGGAACAAGTACTGGATCTCTTAAAGATGCTTTTAAAGTAACTCATAGTTCATCTATAGTAGTAGCTACTCAAACTGCTGCCCCATCATGGACTGGTACTGAAGGTGAAATGGTTCCTTTTGTAAGCGGTAGTGTATATCGTTTATACGCTTGGCTTGGTGGTGCTTGGAGATCATCTTCATTTGCTTAATAATAAAAATAATAAAAAACAAAACATAAACATAATGAGTAGAGTAAGAGTAAATACTATAAACCCATTTTCGGGACAAAACCTAACCTTTGGAGGAAATGCTATCCCCTCAGGTAGTGATAAAACATTAGGATCAGAAAACAATGCTTGGGGCGAATTGTATGTCTCAACAGGATCCGTGAACTTTGTAGGATCTAGTTTCACAACTGTAGCCTCTATAAAAGCAGGGGGTGAGACAGGTGTCAATGCTGCTATCCCATCTGGCCAAGTATTTATAGATACTGTTGGTACAACACCAGGCAGCACATTGCGAGGTTCTTTCAGTATAGGTAGAGCCAATAGAGCTTTAGGAACTGCTTCTTTAGCTGTTGGTCTACAAAATACAGCTTCAGGTAATTATTCATTAGCTCAAGGTATAAATACTAAAGCTTTAGGTGCTAATTCTCACGCTGAAGGTAATTTTACATTAGCAACTAATACAGGTGCTCACGCTGAAGGAAACTACACTACAGCCTCAGGTTATGCTTCACACGCTGAAGGTAGTAATACTGTTGCTTCAGGAACAAATTCTCATGCTGAAGGAAGTAATACAATAGCTTCTAATGTTAATGCTCACGCTGAAGGTAATTATACAATAGCATTTGGTTATGCTTCACATGCCGAAGGTGACCAAACATTAGCAGGTGGTGAATGGTCACATGCTGAAGGTCAAGCCACTACAGCTTCAGGTAATTATTCTCATGCTGAAGGTACTACTACTAAAGCTTTAGGTCAATCTTCTCATGCTGAAGGTAATGGAGCAGTAGCTTCAGGTAATTATTCTCATGCTGAAGGAAATAGTTTAGCTTCAGGTAATGCTTCTCATGCTGAAGGTCAATTCACTACAGCTTCAGGTTATTTTGCTCACTCAGAAGGTTATTATACCCTAGCTTCAGGCCAATACTCTCACGCTGAAGGTCAAGCCACTACAGCTTCAGGTACTAATTCTCACGCTGAAGGTCAATTAACTATAGCTTCAGGTCCATATTCTCACGCTGAAGGATATGCTACTAAAGCTTTAGGTCAATCTTCTCATGCTGAAGGAAATGCTACTATAGCATCAGGGTCATTCCAAACTGTAGTAGGTCAATATAATGCTCATAATAACACTACTTCAGTATTTGTTGTAGGAGCTGGAACTGGTGATGGAGCTAGAAAAGACGGATTCTCAGTAGAATTAGATGGCGGAGTTGCCCATATTGTCCTACCAACAAATACTTTCAACCCATCTAATCCAAAAACAGGATCTATGTACTTCAATCTAAGTACAAATATGATAAATATTTATAATGGTACAACTTGGAGAACAGCTTCATTTGGTTAAAAATTAAAAATAAATATAACAATAAGAAGACCCAACTTAGGGTCTTCTGTTTTCTCTTAATATTTATAAACAAACTCTATTCATGGCTAATATTCCTATTTATCCTGGTAGTTCATCATTTTCTCCTGGTTTAACCCCATTTGGATTTTATGATTTTGATTTTCAATTTCAAGAAGACGCTGATAGACTAGTCACATATTGTGCTAGAAGATTAGGATATCCTTTAACAGATATTGAATTACAGGATTTAAACTTTTACGCTGCTTTTGAAGATGCTATCACTACTTATGGTAATGAGATATATTCATTTCAAATAAGAGATAATTATTTGTCTTTAGAAGGAGCATCTACTTTAACAAGTGTTAATGATGCTATTATTACTCCTAATATGGGAACAATAATTAAGCTATCACAACAGTACGCTGCTGAAGCAGGAGCAGGAGGTAATATAACCTATTACAGTGGGGCATTAGCTTTAACACCAGGTAAACAAACTTACAATTTAAAAGAATGGGCTATAAGCCAAAGTATATCAGGTGGAATAGAAATTAAAACTGTATTTTATCAAGATCTACCCGCTATAAACCAAATGTATGCTCCGTTTGGAGGCTTTGCGGGATTAGGTGGTTTACCCGCAGCAGGTATCTATGGTGGCATGTATGGTGGAGGATATGGAGGTGGTTATTTAATGATGCCTGTAGCATATGATGCTGGGGTAATTCAAGGATTAGAATTAAGTAATCAAATTCGTCTATCAAACTACACATTTGAAATCATAAATAACAACATAAAAATATTTCCTATACCAACAGATAATGATGTTAGACAAGGATTTTTATGGTTTGAATACATTAAAATAGAAGATAGATATGCTGACAGTATTACCCAAACAGGTGGTGATAAAGTAACAAATGTATCAAATGCTCCATACGGCTACCCAGTTTACTCTCAAATAAATGCTGTTGGTAAGTCATGGATATTTGATTACGCCTTAGCACTTTGTAAAGAAATGTTAGGGTATGTTCGAGGTAAATACGGAACTATTCCTATACCAGGCCGAGAAGTAACTTTAAACCAAGCCGACCTCTTATCAGCTGCTACAGCTGAAAAATTAGCTTTAGTTGAAAGATTAAGAGTATACTTAGATGAGACTTCTAAAAAATCATTACTTGAAAGAAGAGCTCAAGAAAGTGACTTTAGAAGACAAGAAATCAATAATGTACCAATGGTAATATACATAGGATAATGGCACTATTTGGAGGCAGTAGAGATGTGAGTATATTCAGGCATGTCAACCGAGAGTTGCTAGGGAATGTTATTACTCAACAATGTGCTTTATATAAATTTTCCTTAGAAGAAACTACTGTCAACATGTATGGTGAAGCCTCTGGAGGTAAATTTTTACAAGGACCGTATCTGTTTAATTCTTTAATTACAGTTGATGACAATACATCTCCTGTAAGTGAATTAGGTGTTGACTTTAATTGGGGTATAACAGTAGCATTTTTAAGAGATGATTTAGTAGCAGCTGATGTCCATCCTGAAGTAGGAGACATAATTCTATATCAAGAAAGCTATTTTGAAGTAGACAATACTAATGAAACCCAATATTTTGTAGGTAAAAACCCTGACTTCCCATATGAATCTAACCCTTTAAATCCTGGGTTAGACAATTTTGGTTATAATGTAAGTGTCATCTGCTCAGCCCATTATACACCTGCAGATAAATTTAATATAATCAAACAAAGATTATGATAAATAAAAGAAAACCTACACCTAAAACTCAAAAAGAGATTTTATTATCTCAACAAGAGCCATACATACCACCAGCTGGTGCCCCTGGTTTTTCTCCTAGAGGAAATCCTAATGATTTTGGTAATCCTAGTAGAGCAGATCAAACTTCTTTTAGAGACGATCCAACTAAACCATACTCCATTGGTATACAAGATATAGATGAAGCAGTAATGTATTATATCCAGAATGATATTCAACCTTTTGTAATACAAAATGAAGAAAGATTACCTGTACCTTTAGTTTATGGCTCACCTGAAAAATGGAAATCATTTCAAAAAGATGGTTATTATAGAGATCTAAATGGTCGCATAATGGCTCCTTTAATGATGATTAAAAGAAACACTATTGATAAAATTAGATCTATAAATAACAAATTAGATGCTAATAATCCTCATAATGTAGCTGTTATAGGTCAGAGATACAGTAAAAAAAATGAGTATAGTAAATTTAATATTCTAAATGATATTAAACCAAACAAAACATACTATACTACAGTAGTTCCAGATCATTTATCTATAACTTATGATTGTGTTTTATTTACCTACTATAACGATCAGCTAGCAAAATTAATTGAAATGATGGAGTATGCCTCTGATTCATATTGGGGTAATCCTGAACGTTTCCAATTTAAAGTGAACATTAATTCATTCTCAACTGTATCTGAACTATCAGATAATGCTGAACGTATAGTAAGAGCTACTTTTACCCTTAATTTATTTGGATATATAATACCTGATATACCTCAAAGAGATTTAAATGCTGTTCGCAAATTTTCAGAAACAACCAAAGTAAGTTTTGGTTTAGAAACAACTAGTGGTGATCTTGAAGATTTTGTTATTAACACTCGCCAAACCTCAAAACAAGGTACAGGAATAGCAAATGTATTTGATTCTCAAAATATTGTAAATAATACAACTATTATAGCAGGTGATATAGGAATAATATCTGAATACTTGAGTGCTAATAAACAAGTTGCAGGTACATATGTTAATTCAACTACTATAACCTTCCCACATCAATGGTTAGTAGCTCCAACCCCACTACAACCTACAAACTCAAGCCAATTTATGTTTTTTGTAAATGGCCAACTAATAGAACCTTCAGCTATAACTTCATTTACTGAAGGATTCAATATAAGTACTTTAGTTATTAACCCTACTGCTTTAGGATTTAGTTTTATCTCAACTGATGAAATAACAGGAATAGGAAAATTTAGTGTATAATGAGTATAATTAGAAAAGAACAATTAGCTGGATCATTTGCTACCCTAGGTTCAAACGCCTTCATAGGTAATCAAACAATAACTGGTTCTGTTTTTTCTACAGGTAGTCTTTGGAATATAACAACTACTGAATTTCAAGTTGTTAGTAATCCTGCTTATTTTACTAATGATTTCTTTTTATTAAAGAATCAATTTAATGAATTTAAAATAGGAACTACAAACAATGATGTTGGTTTTACACTATCATCTTCTGTTGTTTCACCATTTATAATAAATAACATAAACAAAAATATACTTACTCTTACTAATAGTGGAGCATTATATCTTACAACACAATCATCATTTCCTACCTCACCTCCAATTGGTGGATTAGCTTTTTCAGGAAGTGATTTCTTTGTATCACTATAATATTTATAAACAAACATTTAAAATAAAAACATAACAGATGGCATCTTGGAAAAAAGTCTTAGTCTCCGGTTCAGCAGGTGAATTTTCTACTGTGACCGCTAGTATTGGCTTAACAGTAGGTACTAACCAAACTATTAGTACTACACAAGCAATTTTAACAGGTTCATTTACTGGATCATTTAGAGGTGATGGATCAGGATTAACTGGAGTATCAGCAGATTTCCCAATTACTTCTACTCCTGGTTTAACAAACACTGATAAAATATTTGTTAATACTGGATCAAGTGGTTATATTACATACGGTGATTTATTAACAGATTTAGCAGGTACTAATTTAACAGTAGAAGGAGGTGCTACCCCAGACTCATTAACATTAGCCTCAGATATTAGCGGAATAAACAGTATTGCTGTTGCTGCTACAGTTACAGCTAATGGTAGCCCAATTGGTTTTATTGGTAATATAACAGGTTCAAACGTTATAGGTACAGTTGAATCATCATCATATGCTTTATCTTCTTCATTTAGTACAACTGCTTCTTACGCTCTAAATGCTGGTGGAGGAATATTAAACATTTCAGGATCTGATGGCAACAATACTTCTATTAATTTAAGTACTGAAGCTTTAATTGTAAGCGGCACAGCAAATCAAATCTCAGTTACTGTTAATAATGCTAATAATTTATTAACAATTGGTTTACCAAACAATGTAACTATACCAGGAAATTTAAGTGTATCAGGTACTACAACCACAGTAAGCGCTAGTAGCCTCTTAGTAACAGATAAATTTATTGTATTATCATCAGGATCTGCTGCTAAAAATGATGGTGGTCTTATTATTCAAAGTTCAACTTCACCTGCTAACACAGGATCAGGATATGGTTTTATTTTAGATGGAACACCTGATGCTCCTAGATGGGGTGTTACTTCATCACTTAGCCCAACAGCTACTAACGCTACTACACCTGATGAATACATGGTGACAGCTAAAACAGTTGCGGGAACATATACCGCTGGTTCAACAGCTCCAACATATGGTGGTGCTAACGCTGCTGGTAATGGTAACATGATAATTGATGGTAATGGTGATATTTGGATTTACGTATTCTAATTAATATAAAAAAACAAGTTATGAGTTTATTAGATATAATTAATAAAAATAAAGGTGAAGATACTACTAATAATTTAACTAAAGAAGAATTAGAATTTTTATTAGTATCCTTAAAGAAAACAACATTTACTGGAGAGCATCTTGAGATGCTCTTCAATATTGTTATAAAATTACAAAATCAATATCAAAAATATAATTAGTTATACTTTTGATTTTTTGTTGGCCCTAACGGGAAGTGGAATTAATATTTAATTACCTACCACAAAAAAGAACATATTATGCCAAGTTGGAAAAAAGTCATTACATCAGGAAGCAATGCTGCTCTCAATTCTTTAACAGTTAGTAATACTATAACAGGTAGTATATCTGGTAGTTTAACAGGGAATGCTACTAGAGTAACTATAAGTACAATAACTGGTACAGCAGATGTTCCTATAGTTTTAGTATCACCACCACCTGGCGGGATTTCTTCAGACAATCTTTTGTGTGTATCAGCAACCCCTCGATTATCATTTAATCCCTTAACTAGACTAATAAACGCTACATCATCTTGGGCTCAGTCTTCTTCATTTGTAACAGGATCTATATTCACAAATACTAATCCTGCTTTATCATCATCATATGCTTTAAGCAGTAGTAACGCCTTATCAAGTTCTAGAGCGGTAACTGCTTCATATGCTTTAACAGCAACAACAGCTGATAGTGCAACAACTGCTGGTAGTGCAACAACCGCTGATACAGCTAATGCTATAGCTGATCCCCTTAGACAAGATTTAACTATTGATGGAACTTTTATAGTTAATAACAGTACATATGATGTTTTAAATACATCCAAAACCTTACTTTATGATTCTGCTAGCGGAGCTTCTTCCCTCAATTGGGATAGCAGACAACTCTTTTACCCAGATGGTTCCACAGTAGCTATAGATTATTCTAATACAGAGGATTATCTTTATATTCAAAATTTTAATAATGATGGAAAAATAATTATTTCATCTAGTAATACGATAACCCTTAATGGCGGAAATGGATCAGTAAATATATATCGTCCATATATTTTTGTTCCAACAGGTAGTTTAAAATCTGATGCTGATAATTATCTTTTAACAAATACTGTAAATGGAAATGTTGGTAGTGTTCCATTTCAATCTTTTTCAAAAATAATTGGTAAAAACACTTCTCCAACAACTATTTCTGGTACAGGCGATCAAATTTCAATTTCTTCCTCTTTAACAGCAGGTATAGTAGAAACAGGGAGTATAATCCGTGTGACTACAAGAATTATTAAAACCTCAGCTGCAGGTGCTACAACAGCATCTATTTATTATGAATCTCCTTCATCACTCCCTAACTCCATATTGTTAGGACAGTATATTATACCTACAGGTAATGTTTACGCTCAAATGCAACGTGATTTGATAGTTCAAAATAATGGTACTACTACTATGTTTAATGCTAGCTCATCTGCTTTAACAGATGTAACTAGTTCAAATGCTGGTTTTACAGCAAGAAACATAAATTGGGGATTTTTTGGAGATGGAGGAACACGAAATATTAGTGTTTATCTCTCTAACCTAAACTCAGGTGATAGTGGTTACGCTGCTTCTTTATTAATAGAAAAATTATAATTAATGCAACAAAGAGTACCATTTAAATGGGGTAATGCTAATTTTGCTTGGGAAACAAATCCTTTTCCAAATCAAAGTAAAAACCCATTCACTTGGGATGATTGTGCTTTGATAATTGAAGTAGTAGAATCTTTATTAGGAGGTAAATCTTCTGAAGACATATGGAAAGATAAACAGAAAAAGAAACGATTTATAAAATTGCTTTGCAAAATTGAAGGCAAAGAATATAAAGAAACTAAAGAAGTAATAGATCGTAAAATACGTATATCAGACATAGCCTTAGTAGCTAAGGAAGTTCTAGGCATAAACATTAAAGTTGATTTATAATGTATAAACTATTTACAGATAAACCTGAAGTATTTGAATGTAATATTAAATTAGAAGGTGCTTCATTAAAAAACAGCCAAGCTCGTTTAATCATTGAGACAGAAGATATTAATCTTTTATTCAATGGTTCCATCACCTCAGATGGTAAGTGTACTATTCCTATTAAAAAACTAAAAGGTCTTTTAGAAAGTAATACAGAAGGTCAAATTAAGCTTGAGGTCATCGCAGAGGATACTTATTTTACTCCATGGAAATCAAGTTTTCAAGTTGAAGCATCTAAAAAATTAACTGTGGAAGTTAAATCACAAGACGCTGAACTTATAATGGAAAATGCTCCTAAAATTCAAGTTAGTGGTATTAAAGAAGAAAATATTGATCCTATAACAGAACATGTAATTAAGTTAGTTAGAATGTTAATTAAAGAAGACATTAATGTTAAAAACTTAACTATTAAAAAAGATAAAGTAAATAACATTGTAGCTACTTACTTACAAGAAAATAAAATTGAACAAAACCAAGTTCAAGAAATTATAGACGGGATTGTTTCAAAACTCCCAAAATAAAAAATTTAATAAGTTATGGCTGGACCCTTTGACTTAACAGGTCAAAATATAGAGAATACATACCAACGAGTTTTACAAACACCAGATGGTGCTACTTTCTATGATGGTACAGGTTCTTTAGTCACATTACCTAGTGCTGATGTCTCTGGATTAGTAACTACTTCAAGTTTTAATGCATTTACTGCTAGTATAAACACATTTACATCATCCTATAATACAGGATCGTTTAGTGGAAGTTTTACTGGTAGTCTCAATGGTACTGCGTCTTATTACCAAGAAACAGATCCTGTCTTTGTAGCAAAATCTGCTTCATTAGCAACAACTGGTTCAAATATCTTTATAGGTAATCAAACTGTAACAGGTAGTTTATTTACAACTGGTTCTAATACATTAGTTGGAAACACCATACTATCAGGAACTTTACAAATACAAGGTGAATATCCTCCATCAGCTGGATCCGCATCTGTTTCTGTTGTAGGTAATGTAGACTTAAATGGATTTTTAAGATTTGATCCTGTTACTTCTAATATAGATAATTCTATATCTGCCTCATATATCTATGTTTCTGGTTCTACACAAGACTTATATTTTAGTCAAAATGGAGCAGGGTATTCAAATGTAACACGTTTACGCTGGTTAGAAGGTAATTTATACACTGGGTTATTACATGGTGGAGCATTATCTCAAGTAAATTCAAACATATATAGAGTAGCAAGTGGAAGTGGTATAATTGTTAATCTAAACGCATCATTAAATGATGATCCTTACCCTACAATACAATTTTTAGAATGGGGTAATTTAACTAAGACTATTGATGCTTTAAGTGCTTCTTTTGATCAACAATTTATAGCAATAAGTTCAAGCAACCAGATACATGCTCAAGGTACTCCATATTTTAATGGAGAAGTAGATACATACATACCAATAGGTATTGTTTTACATCAAAATCGTTCAACAATAAATGGTGTAAAAACTCAACCATCATTAGCATATGGTTGGAAACAAAGATCAAATGTATTCATATCTGCTTTTGGTCCTCTAAAACTATCAGGTCACGCTTTATTAACAAGTTCATCTCGTGGATTAACAGTTGGAAGTGGAACATCATTTGCTGATGGAGCCAATTACCCAACAGACCCAGAAAATCCATCTTATGTAACTGACCCAGGAACAAATGTATCTAAAATATTCAGATATAGACAATCAGGATCTAATTGGGTATATGATACAAATGGTGGAATTGGATATACTGTAATAAATCCAACTCAATATTCACTTAACGGTACTTTAACAAGTGTAGCTAATAATAGCTGGTCAATTCAAAGAGTATTTTGGTATCCAAACTCAGTATCTAAAGCCATAGTAGTTTATTATGGTAATGCAGTATATTCAACTGAATCAGAGGCTATCGCTAATATAAACATTGAAACATTTACTGAAGCACCTAACACAGCAGCAAATGCTATTTATTTAGGGGCTATAGTAATTAAAGGAGATGGTACATTTGCAGTAGCTGCTGATTTTACTATATTACCTGGAGGTTTATTTAGAGGTGTAGGTGGTGGTGGAGGTGGTGGTGGTGGGGGTACAACAACTCCTGGTGGTTCAAATACTCAAATCCAATACAATAATAATGGAGTTTTTGGGGGAGTACCTAACTTAACTTGGGACGGAACAACTCTACATGCAACTGGATCTTTCACAGGCTCATTTACAGGTTCTTTATTAGGAACAGCTTCATATGCTACTACAGCTTCATACGCTTTAAATGGTGGAGTAACCCGATTACTAGCAGGACCAAACATTACCTTATCACCTACAAATGGTTTAGGACAAGTAACTATCACCTCAACAGGTGGTGGAGGAGTATATGGTAATACAGCAACAGGTTCTTATGGTAGTTTTTATGATACAACTACACAAACAAATCCTGTAGCTAATGTTCTTCACTCAATGTCTATTAATACAACAGACATTTCAAATGGAGTATCTATCTCAGGCTCAACTAATCCTTTTAACACATATATTAAAACTGAAAACATTGGTGTTTATGACATACAATTCTCAGCTCAACTTGAAAAAACTAGTACAGGAAATACAAGTATAGCATATATTTGGTTAAGAAAAAATGGAGTTGATTTAGCAGAAACAAATACAATAGTTGAACTATCTCAAAATGGTAAAGGTGTAGCAGCATGGAATTGGTTTGTTAATTCTGCCGCTAACGATTATTACCAGATAATGTGGGCAGCAGATAGAACAGATGTTCAATTAGCAGCTACAACACCTGCTTTAGGCCCTGCTGTTCCTTCATTAATTGTAACTGTGAACAGAGTAGATCAATTTTTAAGCAATACAGGATCATTTACTGGATCATTTACCGGATCATTACTTGGAACAGCATCTACTGCTTCGTATTACCAAGAAACAGATCCTGTATTTACATCTAAATCTGCTAGTTTAGCTACTACAGGTTCAAATAATTTTATAGGTAATCAAACTATAACAGGCTCTCTTATTCACGGATTAGCGGGGAATATAGCAACAGGAGAATATTCACACGCTGAAGGAAGTATTACTAAAGCAATAGGAGACTACTCACACACCGAAGGAGATAATACCCAAGCAAAAGGAAATTATTCACACGCTGAAGGTCAAGAAACAATTACACTTGCTTCAGCGGAGTATTCTCACGCAGAGGGATATGGAACAATAGCATCGGCTAAATGGCAACACATACAAGGCCAATGGAATGCTACGTCATCAGTTGAATCAGCTTTTATTGTAGGTAACGGATCCGATAACGATAATAGAAGCAATCTTATACATGCTGCAGGAAATGAAGTACAGATATCTGGTAGTTTACTAGCTACTTCTTTTACAGGATCATTACTTGGAACAGCTAGTTGGGCTGAAAGTGCTTCTCAAGCTTTATTTGCTTTAACATATCCTTATAATTCAACCTCATCAATTTTAGGGAATGGATCATCAACTTCCTTTAATATTAATCATGGATTTAATACAAGAAATCTTCATATAACAGTATATGATAGTGCATCAGGTGATATAGTTTATCCTGATTTAAAACATGTAAATACTAATACATCAAGCATCACATTTGCAAATCCTCCTTCTTCAAGTCAATATGTAGTTTACATTTCACAATAACATACTTTTTAATATTTATAACTAAATGTAGTTAATGGCAAATGTTTACCAAAGTCAATATGCGAAGATTGCTATAAAAGCACTTAATTCTGACAGTGCTTCTTACGCTTTAACAGCTTCGTATGCTATGAATGGTGGTGGTGGAGGAGGAACACCTGGAGGATCAAACACTACAGTTCAATTTAATGATGCTGGAGCATTTAGCGGATCAGGCACTTTTACATTTGATAAAACTACTAATACTGTTAATATAACAGGAAGTGCTATTCTTTCAGGAAGTGTATTTATGCCTGGATTAACTAGTAGCACTGCCCCTCAAGTATTAGTTTATGATGATGTATTAGGTCAAGTTTATTATACAGCCTCAGCTGCTTTTGGAGGTGTAGGTAGTTCACCTGGAGGACCAAGTACCGCTATTCAATTTAATGATAATGGAAATTTTAATGGAAGTAGTAGTTTTACTTTTAATGGAGTTGATACTGCTCAATTAACAGGCTCAATGTTTGTAAGTGGAGCAATCTCTGCTTCTTTTGGACCTAGTACTGTTGGATTTTTTGGTACAGCAAGTTGGGCACAAAGTGCTTCAAGAGCTGTAACATCTTCATATCCTATTGATTTAACTGGAAGTACATTATTTTCTCGAGGTCCTGTCGCTGGAATACCATCTATACCTACAGCTAATAATAGTATATTTTTTGGTGATGGTGCTGGTTTTGTCTCACCAAATGCTTCTCAATCAAACTTTTTAGGTTATAGAGCAGGTTATATTGCTACAAATGCTAATAACTCAAATTTTATAGGTTATAGTGCTGGGGAAAGAGCAGCTAGTGCTAATAATTCAAACTTTTTAGGTTTTAATGCTGGAAATAACGCCTCATTAGCCTCTCAATCAAACTTTTTAGGTTATGGTGCAGGTAATAATTCTACATATGCTAGTGATTCAAATTTTATTGGATATTCATCTGGTTTAACCTCAACTAGAGCTAATAACTCAAACTTTTTAGGTTTTAGTGCTGGTCAAAGTGCTACAAATGCTTCTCAGTCTAACTTTTTAGGACGAACTGCTGGAACATCAGCTACAAATGCTGCTTTTTCAAATTTTATGGGATTTGAAGCTGGTAATAGTTCTACAGATGCTAATAACTCAAATTTTATAGGTAATGGTGCTGGGGCTTTAGCTACAAACGCTTCCCATTCAAACTTTTTAGGGTACAGAGCAGGTCGCTCAGCTATAAATGCTCCTTTTTCAACCTTAATAGGTTATCAAGTTGGATACAATAATGTTTTTCTTCCTGGGACTAGTATAGGTTCTAACAATATTATTATTGGGACAAACATTACATTACCATATTCTGCTTCTAATTCTATTAACTTAGGAGGAATAATATTTGCTACTGGTTCCTATTCAACTACTACTGGTGCTCCATTTTCTGGTTCTGCAGCTGGTAGAGTTGGTATTAATATATACCCACCTTCTTATAATTTACATGTATCAGGTACAGTAGCATTCCCAAATTTAACAGATTCAAACACTGCTACTAATGTAGTATTAATAGATAGTAGTGGCCAGTTATTCTATACAGCTTCAAGTGCTATTGGTGGTGGAAGTGGAACTCCAACATCCCCCGGCGGACTAAACACTCAAATTCAATTTAATAGTGGAAGTACTTTTAGTGGAAGTGGAAACTTTACATTTGATTATGTCACTAACGCTATTCAATTAACCGGATCATCCTTAATAACAGGATCATTAATTGTAACAGGTTCAACATCAGTATTAGGTACTTCCTCTATTAATGGTATAGTTTTAATAGGTACTTCATCTGCTCAAGCCTTATACACTACAGCTAGAATAACAACTGTAGCTGGTATTAATACTATTTATTCTTTACCAACAGCCTCATATGATGGAGCATTTTTTGACTACACATTAATATCAGGAACAAATGCTAGAGCAGGACAAATAATGTCTATTTGGAGTGGCAGTGAAATAAAATACACAGAAACAACAACAACAGATATAGGATCAACCTCCAATTTTATATTCTCAGTAGCATTAACAGCAGGTTCTGCTTCATTACAAGTAACAGGATCTACAGGAGCAGTAATAAAAACAATAATAAAAGGTATATAATAAAATGAGTATTTCAATAAGTGGTAAAATAGTTACAAATGGATTAGTTATTCATCTAGACGCTTTAAATCCAAAGTCATATCCTGGAAGTGGTACTACTTGGTATGATTTAACCTCTTATAATAACACAGGTAGTTTGTTTAATAATCCAACTATAGTAAACGGATATATTTCTTGTAGCGGTTATGATAATACTGAAAGAGTAGTTATTAATGATATTGATGAAATAGGATCTACAACAGAATATGTTACTGTTGATATGTGGGCTAGACTTAAAAATCCACCCAATATAGAGGGCACTACTGGAATGTTCTGTGGATTCGGATCAGCATATAGTGTACAATTAAGACCAGTAGATGATGCTTTAGGTTTCACTAGTGGAACTAATGATATATATGGAATTGACACTGTCACTGAATTAGGGTTAGTAGATAATTGGAAACATTATTGTTTTGTAATGATAGATCAATTACATTATCCTTTATTAACTTTAGATGATCAAAAAATTTATATTAATGGTCAATCTCAAGCTTTAAGCCAACAAGTTGGTACTACAAGTACTCCATATTTTTCTTTTAGTAGTCCATTTTCTTCACTTTCTCTTCCTGGAAGGACATACACTGGTGGTAATACTCTTTTATTAAATATGGATATAGCTTTAGTAAAAATTTATAATCGCCAACTAACACAAGCAGAAGTAACCCAAAACTTCAATGCACATAAAGGAAGATTTAATATTTATTGATAACAAATCTTGGATAGGGAAAAGATTTAAAGTATGGCAAATGAATTTGTAATAAAAAATGGATATTTCTCTCAAGGAAATTCCAATGTGACAGGATCATTACGAGTATCTAGTTCTATAGGTGTTGTAGGATCAGGTTCAGATGTACTATCAGTATATGGCTCTCAAGGTAATTTACTAGTAGTGACAGATAGTATGTCTGGTTCTTTATTTACTATATCAGACATTTCAGGTTATCCCATTTTAGATGTTACTTCTGATTATTATACAAGTTCAGTTTTTTTACCTACTTTAACAAATTTATCTCAAGTTAACGCTGTTGTTATTGATACAGCTAGCGGTCAATTATATTATTTGCCTACAAGTTCTATTGGAGGCGGAGGAACACCAGGCGGATCAAATAAACAAATTCAATTTAATGCTGATGGAGCATTTAGTGGTTCTTCAAATTTTACATTTGATAGTTCTTCTAATGCTTTAACTTTAACTGGTTCTTTAAATACAAGTGGTAGTACAATAATAAATGGTAGTGATTTAACCACTCAACCCTTTTCTTCTCTCACTAGTATTCCAACTCAAATAGCAGGTAATGCGGGTATTAGAGGAAATTTATATGTTTACCCTAAATCAGGTGCTACTACCTCTAGTATAGTTTTTGGAGGTGGGGGATATTCATCTTGGACTTTACAATCATTAGCATATAATTATTTTCAAATTCGTTCTACACCAAATGAAGGAGAAACACCTGGCCCACCAACCACACTAATGCATTTCTCATCAGGAAGTAATGGTGAGTTTAGAATTGGTGTTTTAAATGAAACCCCAGAATATACTTTTGATATTAGCGGCAGTGCTCGTGTTACTGGATCTTTTTATTTACCTGGTTTAATAACATCATCTCAGTTAAACGTTGTAGTAATAGATACAGCTAGTGGTCAATTATACTATACTGCTTCATCAGCTATAGGAGGAGGTGGTACTTCAACTTCATCATTTTTAGGAAATGGATTATCATCATCATTTAATATCAACCACGGTTTTAATACAAGAAATCTTCATATTACAGTTTATGAAAGCAGTTCAAATGGTGAAACAGTATACCCAGATATAAGAAGAATAAATGAGAATACAGCAAGTATCATATTTGCAAATCCACCATCAACAGATCAATATATAGTTTATATATCACAATAATGCCACAATTTTTAACTGACATACAGTTTGTAGCTACAAGTTCTATTGAAACCCCAGAAAGTGGTTTTGTAACTTTATACTTAAAAACAGATGGATATATGTATGTAAAACTTTCTAACGGAACTGAATATAAATTAGGATAATTTGTTATGAGTCAAATATTAAAAAGTTTATCTTTCCAAACCCAATCATCCACTCCAGGTACACCTTCCTCAGGATTTGGGGCATTATATGCTAGTGGTAGTACAGGATTCTTTTTTAAAAACAGTGCTGGTACAAACTACCCACTTGAACCTCAAGCATCTGGTCCTGGTTATATCATAATAAATGAATATACAGGTTCAAATCCTGGAGGAGGAACTTTAACTTATACTTGGTTTAATAATAATCCAAATATAAAATATATTCAAGTTATTTGTGTAGGTGCTGGAGGTGGTGGTGGTGGTAATGGCAGAAGCGCAACAGCTCAAAACTTACTTGGAGGAGCAGGAGGAGGAGGTGGAGCCATAGCTTGGGGATTTTTTGATTCAGCATCATTAACTCAATCTAGTTACACTATTAGTGTTGGAGCTGGAGGAGCAGGTGGAAGTGGTGGTTCTGGCATTACAGGTGGTGCTGGAAGAGCAGGTGAGTATACAACTTTTGGTGGGAATATGGTGAGTGCTAGTGGTGGAAGAGGTGGAGATACCGGAGGTAATTTAGCTGTAGCTACTATATTTGGTGGAGCAGGAGGATTAGCCACAGATTGTAGACCTGGCCCTGGATTTGCTATTCCTGGAGGAAATGGTGCTAATACTAGTCGTACAGTAAATGCTGGAACACCTACATCTATTTTTTCAACTCCTTTATCTCCTTCTGGTTCAGCTGGAGGAGGAGGAGGTTCAGGATATAGTAGTACACTTAATTTAGGATTATCTGGTTCTTTAGGTGCTAGTGGATTTCAATGGAATACTTTAATTTCTAATAATTCAACATCTGCTAACTCAGGATCAAATAATTTAGTAACAGCTACTGTTTTATTGCAATTTACTAGTAGTGTATTCACAACAACATATGGTTTAGGTGGAGGAGGAAATGGTCCTATTTCAGCTTCAGCTGTTAGTGTAGCTGGAGGAAATGGAGGGCTTTTTGGAGCAGGAGGAGGAGGATCCAGTGGTATTGTTACATCTTCAATCACAGCAGCCCAACCAGGAGGAAGTGGATCCTCAGGTTTATGTTTAATAGCGGAATATTATTAATATTTATTAATAAAATATTAGTTGTGAAAATTCTTAACACACTTTTAGCTGTTACTCATTCAACAGATCCTACACCATCATCTGGGTTTGGAAGTATATATGCTAGTGGAAGTTTAATTTACTTAACCAGTTCTATAGGTATTGTTAATTTAACTAATGCTATCACAGCAAATGGATCTAGTAGTTTTACTGTATACACTAGCTCAGGAACTTACACTTACCCTACAGGCTCAGGTATACAATATATAAAAGTAGTATGCGCTGGTGGTGGAGGTGGTGGTGGTGGTGGGCGATTAGGTGTAGCTAACTCCAACAGAGCTGGAGGAGGAGGAGGAGCGGGTGGTAATATAAACATAGCTTATTTTTCTTCATCTTCATTAACAACAGGTAGTTATACTGTAACTGTAGGAGCAGGAGGAAGTGGAGGAGCAGGAAGGTCTGGATCTATTACTTTTACAGGCGGAGATGGAAATGTTGGAGCAGACAGTACATTCGCCTCAGGTTCAACAGTTCTTTTAAGAGGTGTAGGTGGCCCATTTGGTACAGGTGGATCCACAACCCCTGGCCTTGCAGGTACTAATGTAGCTCCTACATCCCCTACAGTCCCTAACCCATACCCTCCCTTTTATTATTCAGGAGTTAATGGTGCTGCAGGAACAACAACTACAGGTGCTAGCGCAGGTAGTGCTTTTAATGGTTCTAGATTATTAGCTGGTGGAGGTGGAGGAGGAGGAATAACAAATGCTAATGTTTCTGGAAGTGGTGGATCTGGCTCAGCAATCTATAATTATACTTCTTTAATACAATCTGGGTCTCCAGGAATAGCACCTGGTGGGGTTGGACAGAATGGAGCTCCTGTTATTGATATAAGCCATTTACTTTCCTATAGTGGTAGCAATTTAATTTTTGGTGCCTCTATTGGAACTGGAGGACATGGTGGCGCAGGAGGAAGACCTTCTCCAGCTGTTTCAGCTGGTAATGGAGGATCTGGAAGTATGGCTGCTGGTGGTGGTGGAGGAGGAGCTACTATTGTCGGCGCTGTAAGTGGAAGAGGTGGTCCTGGTGGAAATGGTTTTGTTTTAATTTTTGAATATTATTAAAAAATAAATTAATATGGCTAGATGGGCAATAATAAAATCAAATTATGTAATTGATATTATAATATGGGATGGTAATACTCCTTATCAATACCCTGGAGATCATGATTTAATGATAGAAGATACTACTGAGATAGTAGGCTATGGAGACTGGTATGAAGCATCAGAAGGAATATTCTACAGTCCTCTTTCAACACCCCCAGATTTTCCTCCAACTCCTTAAATATTTATAATTAAAACTATACAATGGCATTAGTAACAAGAGCAGGTAAAGGATCCAAACTCAGCTCAGCTGAGATGGATAGTAATTTATTATACTTAGCAACTACTTTATCAGGATCAGGAGCTGGAGCAATTATATCTGTGACAGGATCAACAATTCAAGCCCCTAATACTTCCATTACAGGATCATTTTTTGTGGGTGATGGTAGTAAATTAACAAACATTACTGCTTCTTCAATTGCCCCAGGAAATGTAGCTGCAGCTGGTTCTAACACTTATATTCAATATAATAACAACGGTATATTAGGAGCAGAAGCTGCTTTTACATATAATGCTAGTACTAATACTTTAACTACAACTAATATTGTAGCTAATGATATACAAGTAGCCAAAGCAATTGATACTAGTAATGGTTATTTACTTGATGGAAATGACATAACAGCTGTTGATTGGAAAAATAGAGCACTAAAATATACCGGTGGTGATACAGCAGTAGATTGGACTACAAACAATAGACTTATTTTAAGTAGTTCTCAAATGGTTATGAAAGGATTAGCTAATACTAACCAAGGTAATGTTATATCTATAGACCCTTCAACAGGTAGACTTTATTATATGTCTACTTCTTCAATTTCTATTACTTTTTCTCCTTCTTCACCTATTAATTCTATTCAGTTTAATAGTGCTAGTGTATTTAAAGGTGACAGTTCATTTACTTTTAACGCTTCTACTTTAAGTCTTTCCCAAGGTCAAAACGCTACAGCTTCAGGTAATTATTCTCATGCTGAAGGTAGTACCACTGTAGCTTTAGGTAATAACTCTCATGCTGAAGGATTTGTGACTGTAGCGACCGGAGATTCTTCTCACGCTGAAGGAGCATATGTATCTGCCTCAGGAGGTTATTCTCACGCTGAAGGATATTTAACTATATCTAGAGGTACTTTTTCTCACGCTGAAGGAGGAAGTACAGTATCATCAGGTTCTTATTCTCACGCTGAAGGTGAAGGTTCTATATCTAGAGGCAATTATTCTCATGCTGAGGGATATTACACTTTAGCCTCAGGAAGCCATTCTCATGCTGAAGGTAATACCACTATAGCTTTAGGTTCTAATTCTCACGCTGAAGGAATTGGTACTATAGCTACTAAAAATGGAGCCCACGCTGAAGGATTCTACACTACAGCTAGTGGTTTTCAGTCCCATGCTGAAGGTCAAGAAACTGAAGCTAAGGGCTCTGTTTCTCATGCTGAAGGTTATTTAACTCTAGCAAACCAAGCCTATTCTCATGCTGAAGGATGGGATACTGAAGCTAATGGATATGCTTCCCACACTGAAGGATATCTTACTTACACTGGAGGTAGTCACTCTCATGCTGAAGGTGAAAGTACACAAGCAAATGGAAATGCTTCTCATGCTGAAGGAAGTGGATCTGCAGCCACAGGTGCTGGTTCTCACGCTGAAGGTTCAATTTCAAATGCTGTAGGTGAATTTTCACACGCAGAAGGTTTTGATACTTATGCTAATGGAATCTATTCTCATGCTGAAGGAGCAGGTACTACCGCTGATGGATTAGGATCACATGCTGAAGGTAATTCAACTATAGCTACAGGAGAATATTCACATGCTGAAGGTTTTAATACAATTGCACTTGGTGATTATTCCTACGCCGGAGGAATTTACACTATAGCATCAGGCTCAGGCCAAACAGTAGTAGGTGAATATAATACTCATGGTGATACAACAAGTTATTTTATTGTTGGATCAGGAACAACTGTAACTCGCAAAGATGCATTTAAAGTAACAAATAATTCTTCTATCATAGTAGCCACTCAAAGTGCCGCCCCCGGATGGACAGGTAAAGAAGGAGAAATAGTTCCTGTTAAAAATGGAGGAAGCTATTTCATTTATGTCTATATTGGTGGAACATGGAGATCATCTTCATTAACTTAATAAATAAAAAATAAAAATAAAAAATGGAAACAAAAGTTTTAACCCAAGAAGAGATTACACAATTAAAAGCAGTTCAACAAGAAAGATATTCTATAGTTGACAAATTTGGTACTATTGAAATTCAATTTCAAGAATTAGAATCTACAAAACAAAAACTAAAACTTGAATATGAAAAACTAAAACAAAAAGAAGATGTTTTAGGTAAACAATTACAAGCAAAATACGGTGATGGTACTATTAATTTAGAAAAAGGAGAATTTATAAGCGCTTAGTTTTTCGAAACTTTTCAAGATATTTATCAACAAACCCCAATTAAAAAATAAATTTAATTAAACAAATAACATGGCAGAAATTTTATTATCCCCAGGTGTTTTATCAAGAGAGATAGACACCTCATTTATAGCAGAACAGCCACCACAAATTGGTGCTGCTATTATAGGCCCTACAGTTAAAGGTCCTGTTGGTATTCCTGTAACTGTTACTTCATATACTGACTTTGTTAGTCGTTTTGGTGATGTAGAAGTTGTAGCAGGTACTGGATCATTTTCGTATTTTACTTCAATCACAGCTTACAACTATTTTCAAAATGGAGGCGAAACATTATTAGTAACCCGTGTAGTATCAGGTGCTTACGCTCCTGCATCCGCTTCAATTTTAGGTAGTGGTTCTGTAGTAGCGTTTACTTTAGCTACTATTTCTGAAGGTGCTAATATGAACACTACAGGTGGTGTAGATAGCAATGGAGCTTTTGCTACAGCTTCAGTTCATAGTGTTCGTTTCCAGATTGTATCACCAAATACATCTTCCGGTACATTTAACTTATACATCCGTAGAGGTGATGATGATAATAGAAACCCAGCTATCCTAGAAACTTATACTGGATTATCAATGGATCCATTATCTGAAAACTATGTAGCAAGAAAAATTGGTGATTACAGATTCACTCAAACAACTTTAGATGGTGAAGATACTTTACAAATCTCAGGTACATATCCTAATAGATCAAGATATGTAAGAGTAGCTTCTGTAGTAAGCCCTACCCCACAATATTTAGTAGGAGGTGTTCCAGCTAGTACAGCTTATAGAAATTCTATTCCTGTATCTACTGGTGCTAATTCAACTGGATCATTTAATGGTGGTGCTGGCTCATTAATAGCTGGTGCTAAGTTTTATGATCAAATTACACCTAATAATATTCAAGGTGTTAATGCTGATAGCTACACAGCTTCAATTAATTTATTAGCTAGTACTAATGATTATCAATTTAATGTATTGATAACTCCTGGTTTAAATTATGTTGATCATGAAGCCACAATGAGTGCTATTCTTACAAACACTGAAAATAGAGGTGATAGTGTATATGTAATGGATTTAGGTAATTATAGCGCCTCAGCAGCTGATGTTATTAACGCTGCCGTTGATATAGATTCATCTTATGGTGCTGCTTACTACCCATGGTTACAAACACTTGACCCAGGCACTGGACAGTATGTATTTGTACCTGCTTCTACAATGATCCCAGCAGTTTATGCTTTCAATGATAGTGTAGCTGAACCATGGTTTGCTCCAGCCGGTATCAACAGAGGTGGATTAGGAAATGTAATCAGAGCTGCTTCTAAATTATCACAATCAACTCGTGATAATCTATACCAAGGTAAAGTTAATCCAATCGCTACATTCCCTGGTCAAGGTGTTGTAGTATATGGTCAGAAAACCTTACAAACTAAAGCTTCTGCTCTTGATCGCATTAACGTTCGTCGTTTGATGATTGCACTTAAAGGATATATTGGTCAAATTGCTAACACATTAGTATTCCAGCAAAACAATGCTGCTACAAGAAATGCATTCTTAGCCCAAGTAAATCCATACCTTGAGTCAGTTCAACAAAGACAAGGTTTATATGCGTTCAAAGTTGTAATGGATGATGCTATTAACAACGCTGCTGTAATTGACAGAAACGAGTTAGTAGGTCAAATTTACTTACAACCAACTAAGACAGCTGAATTTATTTACTTGAACTTCACCCTTACTCCAACAGGTGCTGTTTTCCCATAATAAAAGGTTAACTGTTTAAATATTTATTAACAAATAAAAACTAAAAGAAAATGGCAATTATAGATAACAATGAAATGTTTTTTACAGCATTTGAACCTAAACAGGCTAACCGATTTATCCTGTATATGGATGGTGTACCAACATGGATGATCAAAGGAGTAAGCGCAATTAACTTAACTCAAGGTGAAGTAGTATTAAACCACATTAACGTTTTACGTAAAGTTAAAGGTAAAACAGTTTGGGGTGATGTAACTATGACACTTCATGATCCAATTTCACCATCAGGTGCTCAAGTAATTATGGAATGGGTTCGCTTATCACATGAATCAGTAACAGGTAGAGATGGATACTCTGACTTCTATAAGAAGGATTTAACTATCAATGCTCTGGGTCCTGTAGGTGACGTGGTAGCAGAATGGGTGCTTAAAGGCGCATTTGTAAAAGATGCTAACTTTGGTGAATATAACTGGGATACTGAAAATACCGCTATAAACATCACAATGACATTAGCAATGGATTACGCCGTGTTAAACTATTAAAAGTTAAACCCAATATTTATAAAAAGAGCTCGCATTTTTTGCGAGCTTCTTTTTTTCTTATATATTTATATACAACAAATAAAATGTTATAACAAAATTATCTATGGAAAACAAATTTAGTATGCCAACAGAGATGGTTGAATTACCATCTAAAGGTCTAATCTACCCAGAAACAAGTCCTCTCTCAAGTGGTAAAGTTGAAATGAAATATATGACAGCACGTGAAGAAGACATTTTGACAAACCAATCATATATTCAAAAAGGAACAGTATTAGATGAATTAATTAAATCTCTTATTGTCACACCTAATGTAAAATATGAAGATTTAGTTGTGGGTGATAAAAATGCTTTATTAGTAGCTGCTCGTATTTTAGGATATGGTAAAGATTATACATTTACCTATGGTGGTGAAGAACAAATAATTGACTTATCTACTGTTGAAAATAAACCTTTACTTGAACATTTATATACTCAAGGTAAAAACGAATTTGAATATACTCTTCCTTCAACTGGTGTTAAAATCACTTTTAAACTTCTAACAGGAGCTGATGAAAAGAAAATTAATGCTGAATTAGAAGGTTTAAAGAAAATAAATAAAAACGCCTCACCTGAATTATCAACTCGTTTAAAACACATGATTACTTCAGTTGAAGGTAATTCAGAACCTAAAGCTATTAGAGAGTTTGTTGACAATCATTTCCTAGCTCGTGACTCCAGAGCGTTTAGGGAGTATGTAAAGGAGGTACAGCCAGACGTTGATCTGACCTTTTTTCCCGAAGGAAGCAACACAAAAATTGACGTTCCAATTAGACTTAGCTTTTTTTGGCCTGACCTCTGAGATAGCTAAACAATATCGAGTTAATTTATTCACTCAAATTCATGAGATAGTTTTTTATGGCCAAGGTGGTTATGACTGGGGAACAGTCTATAACATGCCTATCTGGCTTCGTAAGTTTACTTTTCATACAATGAAAAAACATTATGATGAGAAAAATGGAAATGAAAATGGTGATTTAGATTCTCAAACTCAAGCCATTAAATCTGGTAAGATTCAGCTCCCAGATCATTTTAAAGGTAAATTAGAACAGAAAGCCCCCAAATATTAATATTTATAATATATACTATTATAAAACACTATGGCATTAACTCCAGATCAAGCTAAAGAATTAAGGGATATGCTTAAAGAGATAGAACAACTATCTATTAAGCTTAAAGCCAATATCAATACTACTAGTCTCCAAAATGTAGAAGCTAACGCTGACACTATCAAACGTTTATTCAAGGATCTTAAAGAAGAGTGGAATGATCTTACATCTGATATATCTATAGCCACTCAAGGTTTTAGAGATATTGTTAAAGAAATTAGTCGTCAAAATGTTGGTTTAAATGACTCTCTTAAAGCCTACAAATCACTAACCTCTATAGCCGATAAAATCCAGGCTTACCAAAAAGGATATAGTGATATGTCATATAAAGACATTATTAGACTTAAAGAAAGAATTCAACTTGAAAAACAAAGACTTGAGAATGCTCAAGATTTGTTAAAGGAAGAAGGTAGAGCCATAAAAATTAGAGAAAAAGCTTTAAAAGATGAAATAAAAGCTTCTGAGATTAAAATTAATAATTTACAAAATGATAGAAAAGCATCTTTAGCTGAAATTCGTAACCGAGAAAAACTTAAAGCTGAATTAGCTAAAATAAACAAAGAACATCAAAAGATTACAGCTGGTATAAAACAAAATATTGCTTTATTAAATGATGAAGATGAAGCATTTAAGAATTTAAATTTAAGTATTGAAAAAATTGCTCTTGAGACTATTAATGATTTAGACAAACAATTTAAAAATATAATTAATGATGTTAGCACTACAGATGATATTGTTAAAAATATGTCTAAATCTTTTGAAAATTTGTCTAGTATAGCTCAAAAGGTTCAAGAATATCAAGAAAATATAACTGATGTTAGTAAAGAAGATGTTGGAGAATTAATTAAAAAAGTAGAACTTGAAAAACAACGTTTAGTTAATAGTCTTAATTTATTGAATCTTGAAAAAGAACGTTTAACTATATCTTTAGAAGCTAATAGAGTAGAACAGCAAAATGCTGAAGCTAGAATAAATGAATTGCAAAGTAAAGGTACTTTACTTGAAGAAGAAAAAGCTGAATTAGCAGCATTAGAAACTAAAAAGAATAGCTTATTAAATATTGAAAATGAAATAAGCAGTAAAATTGAAGCTAACACAAAACTCACAGAAAAAACCCAAGAATACATCTCAGGCCAAAATGAAGAATACCAAAAATTAATTGGCACTCTAAATGAAGTTGAATCAGGTGTTGGTAATATTAATAAATCTTTTGGTCTTAATATAGGTAAAAATCTTAAAGGAGCACTTGGTAAAGCAGGACTAGGTAATTTAGCCGATATGCTTGGTATTGATAAGGCTACTGCTAAGATGAAAAACTTAACAACTGAATATACTAAAGGTGGTAAACAAGCTTTAACATTTGGTCAACAGTTTAAAGTTATAGGTGGAGGTTTAGCTTCTATGGGTGGTAATCTTCTTAAAGGTTTTAACCCAGTAATGTTAGCTCTTACAGGTATTGTTAAACTTGTTCAATTCTTTATTGAAGCCATGTTTGAGGCTGATCAACAGGTCACAGACATAGCTAAAAGTATGGTTATCAGCAAAGAAGCAGCTCGTGGAGTTCGAGACCGATTCTTTGAAATCTCAGACAATGCTAAAATATACGCTGGTACATTAGACAACCAACTATTAACTCAAAAAGAATTAGTAGCTGCTAATTTAAAAATTAATGAGTTACTAGGTACATCTATTGATTTCAGTAGCCAATTAGGTGATAAAGGGAAATATATAGTAGCCCAATTTGCAGCTGCTAGTAAATTCCTAAAACTAAGTGAAGAAGAACAAAAAGGATTACTTGACTTACAAGCTACTTCAGGAGAAGAAATTAATAAAATCCGAAACACTGTTTTAGGAACAACTTCTCTTTATAAAATTCAAACTGGTGTATTACTAAATGAAAGAAAAGTTCTTGAAAATGTTTTAAAAGCTAGCAATGCTATTAAACTTTCAACTAAAGGAGGACTTGAAGGGTTAACTAAATCTGCTATAGAAGCGGCTAAATTAGGTTTATCATTACAAAAAGTATCTGATATAGCAGGTGGATTATTGGATTTTGAAAACCAAATAACAGCTGAACTAGAAGCTGAGTTAATAACAGGTAAAGATTTAAATCTTGAATTAGCTCAACAAGCAGCATTGAACAATGACTTAGCAACAGTAGCCTCTGAGATATCTAAAAATGTAGGCTCAGCAGCAGATTTTGCTAAAATGAATAGACTTGAGCAAGAAGCATTTGCTAAAGCTGTAGGTATGACTAAAGAAGAGTTAGCTGATGTCTTGACAACTCAAGAACAACTTACCAAATTAAAAGGCAAATTTAATGCTTTAACAGAAACAGAGAAAAAACAACTTGAAGAATCAGGCAAATTAACAGCAGGTCAGATAGCAACACTTAGAACTGGTAAAGGAACTGTAGTTGAGTATTATGATGCTTTACAACAAGCAGGTGTAGCTCAAAAAGATATAGTTGAATTATTAGGTGAACAAGCTGCTGCTTCTTTATCTTCTCAAACTGCTCAAGAAAAATTCAATGAATCATTAGAAAAAGCTAAAGAAATATTTACTCGATTTGTTGACGGAGGAACATTAGACAAATTAGCTGATTTTATAACTAAATTTGTAGCTTCTGTAGCCCAAAAAGGACTATGGAATACATTAACTGGTGGAGTAATGTCTAATGAAGAAATATTACTTGAACAGAAAAAACAACTTGAAAGACAAAAAACAAACGCAGCTACAGAAGAAGAAAAACAAGAAATTGACCAACAATTAATAGAAGTTGAAAAACAACTAACCCAATCTACTTCAACACGACAAATTGAAGCCACTGCTAAAGAAAAAGGAATAACCATTTCTCCAGAGCAGCAAAGTAGAATAGATGAGTTACAAAAAGAAGCTAAATTATATGAGGAAGCAACTAGTAATATTTTTAGTGAACTTTTTGCTCCACAAAAAGTATTAGACTATAAAAAAGCTTTATCTGAAGCTGCTCAAGCAGAATTAGATCGTTTAGCCACTGAAACCAAATCTGGAGGTATTAAAAATTTACAAAGTGAGTCTTATATAAGAGAAAAAAGTGCTGCTGAAACAATAGTTTTACCACCATCAATGCAAGGTCCTAAATTAGCTACTGGTGGTATAATAACATCTCCTATAAACAATGCTACTATTGGTGAAGCAGGTCCTGAAGCTGTGATCCCATTAGAATCATCTATAGGTAGAAAAATATTAAACTTAGACCGAGAATCAACATTAACCTCTAACAATGATATAGCTAACAGTATAGTTACTCTAATTAATAAAATTTCCACCACTGTACCTACTATAACATCGTCTACACCAAATACCTCTATACTCCCAGAAAATAGCATTAAACCATTATCATCACCTATTCAACCCTTAACTTTAACAACTGATAATCAAAGTGTATCATCAAATAATGATAGTAATAAACTACTACAAGAAGCAGTAAATCTACTTAAAGCTATTCAATCTAAAGAAACCCCAGTTGTTCAAGTAGCTGTAGATGGAAAAGTAATAGCTGAAGCAGCTGCTCCTAGTATAGGTAATGAAATTACTAAAAGAACTCAATTGGCTTAATATTTATAATAAACCCTTAAAATAATAATAACATGGCAATACCTGGAATTAGAAAAAAATTAGAAGACCAAGGATCATTACTAACAACATTTGATGGTAACACACCTCCACCAGCTGTTTTCCCTGATCCAGCTGTCTCATTACAACAAACTCAATTATCTAATTATCGTGGTGTAACCCCACCTAAATATGTAGATAACGCTCCAACTGACTAATTAAATGGGTTTAATTGACCTAAAAACTGATTTAAAATCATTAAGGTATGGGAGGGATAGAAAAGGTGGAGGCTCAAGCAACCAACCTTATATTACCACTCCCATACCTGATGATTTAACAGCCAATGGCCCTGACTTTTTGCTAAGACAGGGAGCACTACAGGCTTCTTTAGATGATGTTAGCAGATTAACCAAATGGTTCTCAGATCCATTATCTATAAATGGTCTGTTATTTACTACTAAACAGATAGCATTAGAAAGACAAAATCCTAAATTAATTGGTATTAATAGGATTTATTTACCTACTTCAACTATATCTCAAGTTGGATTAAATGCTTTAGGTGCCCACTTAAATAAACAAGGTTTAGATCCTTTTGGATTAGGTTATGCTCAAGGTGGAAGAAGAGGATATTATTATTCTACTCGAAATCAAGCATTACCTAGTGGAGAACTTGAAAATAGATTAACTATAGCCTATACAGCTAAAATAGCTAATCAAGATTTAGGTTCTTTAACTATTAATCCATTTGGTATAACAAATGTTAATCCTAATGTTTTACTATCATATAGTGGTGGTCCTAATGCTCCATTAGGTTTAGGTACAACACAAATTAAATTAGCTGGTGATGGATCTGGATCACCTAGAGATAGAACTAATACTTATAATTTAATAGCTCAATCTAATGTAGATAGAGTTTACTCTTTTGATAACAGTTTGTTTTCTGAACAAACTCCATTTATTGAAAGTAAACTTACAACTTTAAGTAGTATAACAGATTATAGACAAATAATAAACACTAAGCTAGGAAACAATCCTACCATCCCAGAAACTAATTATTTTGAATTTAATAGAGAAAAAACCTATAAAACATCAACAACTCGATATCGTCTTGTAGATCCTTCTAGGTTAACAAACCCTAATAATTCTGTATCTATAGATGAGATTAATGCTTTAGATGTTCAAACAACTAACACAGCACAAGGAGAAGAAGAAAACAATAATCAAGCTATAACTAATATAATTAATTATTCTGATTCTGATTTAATTAAATTTTTCTTTGAAGTTATCAATCCTAACACAGTAGAAAGTGTGGATTATTTATTTTTTAGAGCTTATATTAATAGTATAGGAGATAATTTTAAAGGTGAATGGCAGCCATATAGATATTTAGGTAGAGCTGAAAGTTTTTATAAATATGGTGGATTCTCTAGAGATGTTCAATTATCATTCATTATATATGCCCATTCTAGAGCTGAAATGAAACCCTTATATAAAAAATTGAATCGTTTAGTAGGAACAACATCACCTAGATATTCTGGTAGAGGATATATGCTTGGGAATTTTGTTAGATTAACAGTTGGTACTTACTTTAGTAATGTACCTGGTATTATTAATAGTATTAGTTTAAAACCATCATTTGAAGCAGGTTGGGATATCAATAGAAACACTGAAGGTTTATCTTTCAAACCAGAAGATGAAGATAATTATTTAGGACAAATTCCTCGCATGATAGAAGTAGATTTATCATTTACTCCAATTCATGATTTTGCACCTCGATATGAAGAAACATTCATTAATAATGAACCTGTTGAATTAACCCCACCAACTCCTTCACCTGCTGTCACTCCAAATAGTATAGATACTCCTACATCTACACCACCACCACCACCACCCCTACCATCACCTGCCCCAATTAATTTTGCGAATCCTGTTACTAGTAATTTAAACCAAATACTTAACCCAGGTTTAGGATCAGGTGTGTTATTTCCCTAGATAATAAAAATATAATATGAATCGTTATCAAAAAATACCTATCATAAAAAATTCTCAAGGTAAAAGTTATTACAGAGATAACAAATATCCTGAAATTCCTCTATCTATTAATGATATTTATATTGTGGCGTCTGATGGTGATAGATTTGATATGATAGCTAACCAATACTATGGTGATCCTTCATTATGGTGGATTATATCAATTGCTAATCCTGATATATCACAAAATTCAATTTATATACCATTAGAAACCCAAATAAGAATTCCTTACAATCCAGCTAATGTAGTTGCGAGTTACAACCAATTAAATTCATAGTTATGGCCATTATAGGTGAAAGTTTTAAACCGTATGTTAGAACACAAATTAATATACGTCAAAATAAATTAGCTTTAGGAGTTAAAGATAATGATACCTTAAAATATATAACATCCAAAACATCATTTTTAAGATTAACATCTGGAGTAAATGTTAATAAAGAAGTAGCTAAAAATTTAGATGTTCCTAATCTTGAAGGAAATGGTTTAGCTAAACAATATGTTTTAGAAGCTGCTCGCTTTAAATCTGACCCCAACAATGCAGACTCAGATTTTACTTCAGGTGTAGGTTACACCTCAGGAGAATTTAGAAATAATTTTGCTGCCTCTTATGGATTTAACTCAGATCCTAGCTTTGGTTTAGTACCCCCTCCAGGTTTAACATCAGCTACTATTAATACTTTAAACAGAGGTACTATACGAGAAGCTACTATAAATTTAGTATGCCATAATCTTTATCAATTTAAAATAATAAATGCTTTATTTTTAAAATTAAAATATTCATTGTTATTAGAATGGGGTCATACTTTATATTTTGATAATGGTACTAAAGATAATCCAACTCCTTCATTTGTAAGACCAATATCTATACCGAATTTATCTAATGATTTTTTAAATCGTAAAGGTATGTCTTCTGATAGTATATTAAAAGAAATAGAAAATAAAAGAGAAGAATCATGTGGTAATTATGATGCTTTTTTTGGTGTGATTAAAAATTTTAATTGGGAATTATCAGAAAATGGTTCTTACAATATTACAATTATTGCTATATCTCAAGGTAGTGTTATTGAATCATTAAAAATAAATTCTAATCTTACTCCAAATGAAAACATTAGTGGTGAAAATCCTTTATACCAAAAATCTACTTTTCATTATATTTTAGGTAAAATTAGAGAAAAAATACTTAATGGAACTGGAGGAGCAGGTGGTGACAATTACCTTCATGGATATATAACAGCAGCCGGAGAAGTAGGTTTAAACTCAGTCAATGTATCTAATTTTACAAATGTAAAAATTAATAACAAAAATCCATTAGATACAAATTCAACCTCAGCAAAAGCTAATAATATTTTAACTAATCAGGAAGGATTAAAAATAACATTCCCTAATTTACAAACATATATAGAATCTAATACTGGTCAAAATCAGTTTTATATAAAATTAGGAACATTACTTCGCTTAATGGAATCATTTTTATTATATTATGATACTACTAAAGATTCAAATCCTTCAATATTTCATTTTAATTATAATTTTATAACTGGAAATGACTGTGTAACAATTCCTCATCATATTTCAACTGACCCTCTTACATGTCTTATACCTCTTGATTATGAAAATAACACTGATCCCCCTACTTCTGTTGTATACAATATAAATACTACTACTCATACTATAACCCTTGATAAAGATTTTAAAATTGTCTCTAGTACTTTTACAACTGCAGCTAGTGCTGATAGTACTGGATGGCCTGATCCTTCTGTAGATGAATCATTAGAAAATCAAGAAGTGGTACTTAGCACAGCAGATAGTCTTGGTAATTCTTTATCCAGCGCTGCTTTTAGAATAATCCCTAATAAAACTCTTTACAGTGATGTTTATTCTAGATTAAGTTCTACCCCAGATATTTTTTCTCTTCCTTCAAATCCTAATGGTCAAAATATAACAATTATAACTAAAACTATTAGTCCTGTTACAAAATATAATATTAATACTCAAGACCAAGCTGAGAATTTAAAATATATGAATAGTGAGTTTAGATCTAAAAGTCCATATATTGGTAAAACCATGCATATATATGTTAATATAGGCAAAATTATTGACATTTTAGATAAAAATGTAGATGATGAAGGTAATATATCTGTTCATAGTTTTTTAACTCAATTACTAAGTGATGTAAAATATGCTTTAGGTGGTATAAACAAATTTGATTTAAACTATGACTCTGTAACTAACACTTTTTCTATTATAGACACAGCTGTTATTCCTTACAAATATCAAAATCTAAACAAAAAAGATATAGCTAAATTTAATATTAATTTATTAAAAGAATCAAATAATGGTGGTGGTAGTTTTGTAACTAATTTTAGTTTAAAAAGTGAAGTATTTTCTAAAGTAGCAAACGCTATAGCTATAGGAGCTCAAGATAATGGAAACAGAATGTTAGCTAATTCAACTCCTCTTAGTAATTTTAACAAAGGACTAACAGATAGAATAATAACTAATAAAGAAAACATTAACACTAAAGATTTTAAATCAGATCAAGGATTTGACCAATTCAGTGAAGCTTTTGCTAAATATAACCAATATAAAAGAAAATTTGTTAGTACTTCTGGTGAAGGTATAAATGAAAATGATATAAACTTATATAGAAATTATCTAGTTGATTTATTTAATTATGATTTAGGAACATATACTAGTAATGGAATTACTCCAGGTACTGGTTTTATACCATTAAATCTTCAATTAACAATGGATGGTTTAAGTGGTTTAACTCAATATCAAACTTTTGAAATAGATGAAACTTTATTACCTGATGAATATAAAAACAGATTAGGGTTTATAACAACAACTATTTCTCATAAAATTGACAGTAAAGGATGGGAAACTACAATTAATTCTTTAGGTGTGCCTAAGAAATTTGGAAAAGAAACAAAAGTAGTATCATCTCCACCTCCTAAGGTGACTGAACCTTCAAAATCCCAAACAAAAACAACAACCGCTTCTGTAAAAACCTCAGGTAATCAAGCTAATGTTAGAGCTAAATATGGTGAACCAGGAGATGAGAGTAATTTAGTAATGTGGACTTTACCATATACACTTTATTATACTGCTGAAAAAGGTGGGGCTGCTAAAGGTAAAACTAAATTCACTAAACTTAAAGTACATAAAGATGCTTTATCTAACTTTGATAATGCTTTTAAAGAAATACTAAGAGAATTTGGTATTGAAAGAATTAAAGAATTAGGATTAGACTCTACATCTGGATTACATAATGTTAGAGCAAATAGAAATAATCCAAATAAATATAGTTTGCATTCATGGGGGATAGCTATTGATTTACTTGTAGCTGAAAACCCAAATGTGCCTAAAAGTAGAAGAAGTTCTACACCTTACGGAAATTCAAAATCTTCACCTCCTTCTACATTTTCAACCCCTGAATATGCTAAGTTTATAACAATAATGGAAAAGAATGGGCTTTATTCTTTAGGGAAATGGGGTGATTATGATTGGCAGCATTTCCAAACATGGCCACTAAACCAAAAAGAATAAAGATAAACTATGTCATATATACCTAAAAATAAAATTCAAACCAATCTATATACTCCTGGAAGAGAATATGCTACTGATAATGGAGATATATATATAGGATATTATCATAAATTATCTAATGGGAAAGCATATACTGGAAAAACTCAAAATGATAAACCTAATCTAGAACTACTTCCAGTAGAATTAGGCGGAGATAAATTTCAATTACCTCAATCCTCATCTACATCATATTCCCCTCTCCTCCCCACCCCTCAAGATTATAAAAATGGAGAATTCATAAGATATTTTATTTGTCGTCGCAATCAATCTTTATTTATTGAAACAGACAAAACAACTTTCACTAAATATAAACAACAAAATTCTACAGTATCTTATCGTTTATATAAACCATTTTCTTTGTTTTGGGTGTTAACAGGTGATATAAATCAAGTAGCTCAAACTAATAAAAATGTCACTGAACTAACAGAAGTAAAAGAAAAAGTATTAGGATTAAGTCTTTATTTAAAAGAAAACTGGGCACAGTACTATAAATCTAATACTTAGTTTGGCTTTTTAAGTCTTTGATATTATATTTAATGTATAAATAAAGGTTATGAGAAAAATATTAGTATTTTTATTATTTGTTTTTTTATCATTTGTAGGTAAATCTCAAACTGATGATGTTTTTTATCAACAGGTGTGTGTTTTTATTAATATAATTTCTGTAGAAGAAGAAAATTACATTGTTGTTGATTTTATTGAAGGTTTTGATGAAAATCTAAATGAAATTAATAACATAAATACATTAACTACATTTGAAATTACTTCTATTTCTGAGTTATTTGATTTAACCTGCATTCAGGTTGATTTTAAAACTTTTTCTTCTAAAAATTGTTTAATAAATAGTTTTTTTTTATGTTCTATATTTAACAATTCTTTAATAGGTTTATCTCCTATTGACTGTATGGGGGAATAAAAATAAAGGTTATGTATTATCTAATAGAAAGTCAACATCAATTTAAGGAGTTTGCTCAACAGCAAACTAACAGATGTTTTGTTGAACTGATTCTAAATCATAACTTAATACATCCTGCTTTAAATGATGTTTCATTAGTCTATATTAGACCTGAAGGTGAGAAAAAAGGATACATTATTCCTATCTCACATAATGAATCATTCTCTATCCCATTCCAGCAAGTTAAAAAATTTATATCAAGTTATAAAGAAGTATTTGTTAGGGATAAGAAAACAAGTATGTATTTTCTAAATAAAAAGAATTTAATACATTTCCCTATCAATATAGAGAATTTATCATTTCCAATCTATGATTATTATCATAGACTATACCCAAATAGAAATGATATAAATAAATTTATCCCTATAGCTAAACACTATGAACGTTGTGAAGAGTATTTTGCTCAAATAAACTTTACCCACTACTCAGAATTTTATAATAAAGCAATAGAGTGTTTCTACACTATAGAATCAGGTGGTATTAGTGTAAATACAACGCTTATAGACGATTATTTTACACCTAACAATACCCTCCATTCAATAAAAGGCAATGTAATATACTCACAGTACAATGTAGATACTACAACTAAAAGACCATCAAATAGTTTTAATGGTATTAATTTTGCTGCTTTACCTAAAGATGGTTCTAGAAAAGCATTTGTATCTACAAATGGAAAACTTATTGATATTGATATTGATTCTTACCATCCAACTCTAATTGCTAAACAAATTGGTTATAGTTTTGGAGAAGAGTCAATACATGAACACATGGCTCAACTTTATGGAGTAGATTATAAAGTGAGTAAAGAACTTACTTTTAAACAACTGTATGGAGGTATTTTTGATGATTATAAACATTTAGAATTTTTCTCTAAGACTCAAACGTTAATAGATAATTTATGGGAACAGTTTAATACTAAGGGTTATATTGAATGTCCTGTATCTAATCATAGATTCTATAAAGAATATTTACCTAATATGGGTCCTCAAAAGTTATTTAACTATTGGGTCCAAAATTTAGAGACATCACAAAACATTTTAATATTACAAGATATATTACCAATAATAAAAGGTCATAAAACTAAATTAGTATTGTATACTTACGATGCTTTCCTATTCGACATTAGCAAAGACGAATTAGAATTGTTAGAAGATATATGTTCTGTTTTTGCTAGTTATGGCTTAAAATACAAAATGAAATATGGATACAACTACTATGACCTTAGTTCACTCTCAACATATGTATAATAAACCTTATGGGTTTGATATTACAGACTTAAACTTTGATGATGTGAGTAACAAATTATTCTGCACATTTTCAGAATTAGATGAGATTGACAGTCTTATAGACAATATAAGAAGCCAGTACGATGTACTGTACAATAAAATATTTGTCTTACAGATCAAGAATAGCGATGAATATGTTTGCACATACAACATAGATTATTCCAATTTAAACGAAATTCCTGAAAACACTATATTGGTTCACCGTAAAAAGGAAACCAACACGCTATACACTATTAACGCACTTAATGAACTTATTAAGAAGCTAAATGGTGGTGTAGTGGATGTGTCTTTTAGAATTAATTGGATGCACTATCGCAACTGTATCTTATTGACCCAACATAATGAATTAAAACAATTGAATACAAGAGTGTATAAGATTGTTGAGTTGTAATTTATTGGTAACTAACGTTAACGCTACGTACTTAAAACATGGCCGTTTATAAGCTCTTTGAAGCAAGTTTGGCCTTATTAAAAACAAGTATTATATTATATTAACAATTTAAAAACCAAATTTTTATGGACATTAATGCTATTAAACAGAGATTGAATTCTCTACAGTCGTCCGGACAGAAAAAAGAAAAGGTCGATTATTCCAAGTACTATTGGAAACCAAAACAAGAAGGTAAGTATCAAATCCGTTTTGTACCTTCTGCACATGCTTCTATTTTTAAAGAACATGAAGTACAACCATTCAAAGAAGTGTTTGTACACTACGGATTCTCTAAATTCCCTATTTATGCTTTAACCAACTGGAGTGAAAAAGATCCTATTGTTGAATTCGCAAAACAGCTTCGTGGCACAAGTGAGAAAGAAAATTGGCAATTAGCTAAGAAATTAGATCCTAAAATGCGAGTTTTTGCTCCTGTAGTTGTACGTGGTGAAGAAGAAAAAGGTGTTCGTCTTTGGGAATTTGGTAAGGAAATCTATATGCAATTGCTCGGCATCGCTGAGGATGAGGATTATGGAGATTTTACAGACATTAATGACGGTCGTGACTTTACAGTTGAAGCTGTAATGGGTGATATTGGTGGTCGTCAAGGTATCAAGTGTTCAATTCGTGTTAAACCAAAAACATCACCACTTGGTACAGATAAAACTCAAATTAAATCTTGGTTATCTGAGCAACCTAATGTTTTAGAACTTCAAAAGAAAAATACATTTGAAGATCTTAAGAGTGTATTAGAGAAGTTTTTGAATCCTGAAGCTGAAAGCGATGAAGAAGAAGAAGTAGTAGTACCTGCTAAAGCTACTAATGCTGCTCCTAAAGATTTGCCTTGGGAAGATGATGAAGCAGAAGATGAAACACCTGCTCCTAAAGCTAACTACGCTCTAAAAACTGCTCCTACAAAAACATCCAAAGCAGCTAAGTTTGATGCTTTGTTTGAAGACGAGGAATAAAAATTAATTAATACAGATTATGGCTAAAAAGAAAGAATCTTTAATGACAGCGGTCTCTGAAGAAATTAAATCAAGTTTTAATCTTGATAAATTTAAAGAGAAAAAATTACTTAACAGTACAGTTAAGTTTAAAGAACAGAGATGGATCCCATTCTCAGAAGCATTACAAGATTCAACTTCACTTCCAGGCGCAGCCATAGGTCATACTAATCTTTTAAGAGGACACAGTAATACAGGTAAAACAACAGCTTTACTTGAATTAGCAATTAATGCCCAGAAAATGGGCATTTTGCCTGTGTTCATTATTACAGAGATGAAATGGTCTTGGGAACACGCTAAACAAATGGGTTTTCAAGTTGAAGATGTTGTTGATGAGACAACAGGTGAAATTGTAGATTATAAAGGTTTCTTCATATACAATGATAGAAGTGCGTTAGGCACTATTGAAGATGTAGCAGAATTTATAGCTGACTTGTTAGATGAACAGAAAAAAGGTAATTTACCTTATGATCTATGTTTCTTTTGGGATTCAATAGGTTCTATACCTTGTAAAATGAGTGTTGAAGCAAATAAAAATAATCCAATGTGGAACGCAGGTGCAATGTCACAACAATTTGGAAATTTTATTAATCAACGTTTTCCATTATCACGCAAAGAAAATTCACCATATACAAATTCAATGGTAGCAATCAATAAAATTTGGATTGCACCAGCTGAGAATATATTTTCTCAACCTAAAATGAAAATGAAAAATGGTGAAACAATGTTTTTAGATAGTTCTATTGTAATCACATTTGGTAATATTACCAATAGTGGAACAAGTAAATTAAAAGCAACTAAAGATGGAAAAGAAGTAGAATTTGCGGTTCGTACTAAAGTATCAGTAGATAAAAACCACGTTACAGGTCTACAAACTAAAAATACAGTTGTAGCTACAGTTCATGGTTTTATTAAAGACGACAACAAAGATATTAATGATTATAAAAAACAACATGCCCATGAATGGGTACATATCTTAGGAAGTCTTGATGGTATTGGTCTTACTGAAGACAAATCAGAATGGGAAGAAAGTAAAGAAAACATAACATTGATTGACGAAGAATAATATGGACAAAAAAGATCTGTTTAAGTTACTAGATAACATCCAGCCAGGTAATGAACCTGGAAAAGCAACGTTTAACAAGCATGATAGAGTTCTTATCATTGATGGTTTGAATTTATTCTTACGTAACTTTGCAGTCATCAATTATGTCAATCAAGATGGTGTCCATATTGGAGGCCTAGGAGGATTTTTACGTTCATTGAGTTTTCTTATCAACCAAAATACCCCCACATCAGTTTACATTATATTTGACGGAGTTGGTTCAACCATTAACAGGAAGAACCTTCTCCCCGAATATAAATCAGGTAGGAACTTAACCCGAGTTAATAGGAGTTCTACATTTGAAGACATGGATGAGGAAAATGAATCTAAAATAAATCAGATATCTAGACTCATTCACTATTTAAAGTGTTTACCCGTCAAACTTATCTCACTCGACAAAGTCGAGGCAGATGATATTATAGCTTATTTATCCCGTTATTTAGCCACTAAACACAACTCTAAATGTACTATAGTATCAGCAGATAAAGATTTTTTACAATTAGTAGATAAAAACATTACAGTCTACAGTCCAATTGCTAAAGAATATTACACACCTGAATTAGTAAAAGAGAAATTTGGCTTACCTGCTAAAAACTTTATATTGTATAAGACATTAATGGGTGACAATTCAGATAAAGTACCTGGATTAAAAGGATTAGGGCCTAAAAAGCTATTTAAATTCTTTCCAGAGTTACAAGAAAAAGAGATGTCCTTAGATGATTTGTATAATATTTGTGAAGGGAAGTATAAAGAAAATGTTATCTACTCGAGGTTAATATATGATTACGAGATGTTACAGAAACATTATAAGATAATGGATTTAGGTAACCCGTTAGTAGATGAGACAGAAAAAAAACATATAGAAAACATTACTTTACTACCAGCGGAAAAAATAAAAGTAGCTGAGTTTTTAAAGATGTATAATGAAGATGGATTAGGACATACATTGAAAAATGTAGATTTTTGGGTTAGAAGCACATTTACAACATTAAGTAGTTTTAAATAAAATAAGTTATGACATTAAGTACATTGGCACAGTATGGAACACACTTCCAGACTAAGGTATTATCTTCCTTACTAACACATAAAGAGTTTTTAACTAATATCCATGATATTCTAAGTGAAGAATACTTTGATAATAGCGCTCACAAATGGGTTATAAGTGAAATCTTAAAATACTATGAAAAGTATCACACCATGCCTAGCATGGAGATACTTAAAGTAGAAGTTAAAAAATTAGAAAACGAAGTACTACAAGTATCAGTTAAAGAGCAACTTAAAGAAGCCTATAAAGCATCAGATGAGGATTTAGCTTATGTAGAAGAAGAATTTTCTAACTTCTGTAAAAATCAACAGCTTAAAAAAGCACTATTAACATCAGTAGATTTATTAAAAGCAGGTGACTATGACTCAATTAGAGGATTAGTTGATAACGCTCTAAAAGCTGGTGGTGATAAAAACATTGGTTTGGAATATGATAAAGATATTGAAACTCGATATAGAGAAGAACATCGAATAACTATACCTACACCTTGGGATATGTTTAACAACTTAATGCAAGGTGGATTAGGTAGTGGTGACTTCGGATTAATATTTGGTAACCCAGGTGGTGGTAAATCATGGACATTGATTGCTTTAGGTGGTGTTGCTGTTGAATTAGGTTATAATGTAATACATTATACACTTGAATTAGGTGAAGATTATGTTGGTAGACGATATGACGCTTTCTTTACAGGCATACCTG
>Ga0315902_10000625_pt1 | contig 59855 bp, 42 predicted proteins | sample LakEriMetagenome_9_FD_203523 | JGI IMG/M metagenome (GOLD analysis project Ga0315902, IMG submission 203523) | Freshwater fungal communities from buoy surface, Lake Erie, Ohio, United States - Buoy 12 MA117 | ecosystem: Environmental > Aquatic > Freshwater > Lake > Lake biofilm | place: USA... | reverse complement strand
CCACTCAAATCAACTTCTTCAGCAGTCCAAAATGCGGCTTGATGTTTTTTATAAAATTCCCATATATCGTGATACTCAATGGGAAAAATAACAAAACGGTTTGGGTTTTCTTTTAAAATTTGTTCCATAATTAATTTAATTTTTGATCTTTTTCTTTTCTTTTATCCATCAATTCTTTCATTCTTTTACGACGTTCTTCCTCTTTGTTTTCTTCATGACCCAAGAATGTTGTAGATGATTCAACATCTATTTCAAGCATCGCATTGTCAAATTTACAATTTTCAAAGATTATACCATCATCTCCGATACGAGATTTTGTAATGGCAATTGTTGCCAATTTCATTTCCTTTTGTTGTAATGTCTTAGCAACTGATATAATAACGTGACCAACTTGAGCTTTCTTAATAGAACCCCCCATTTGATCTGTGGTAACAACCTCTGATGAAATTGAACTACGATTACCTTGAGTTGCCGTCCATCCAACCAAACTTAATTCGTGACACATAGCTTCAAAACCTCTCATAACCGAACCTTCACTTTTCCATTCATCTTCTAACTGCCTATCAGGTAAAACACAATCAATATAATCCAATAAAACCATATCAATTTGCTGACCATCGGCAATTAATTTTCTTATTGAATTTTTAATCTGATTCATAGACAACGTATCTGAAGCATATTTTTGTAAAATTAGTTTATTTTTCATTGATCCTTCAACTTCTTTTACTTTATTTATCGCTTCATCCTTTTTTACGGTCAAATCGTCAGGGTGGATCCCTGTCCATAATACGATGTGTTTTCTTTGAATGATCTTTGGATTATCCTCAAAAAATATTTGAAGTACATTATAACCCAAATTAAATGCGTGATTTGCTACTTTTGTCATAATTGTGGTATTATGGGTCAATACATAGTCTCTAGTCACATACAAACAATCTGGATTTGAAACTTTAATACAAACTGAACCTTCATCGTGTGAATAAGTTATTGATTTAACATATTTTTGCTCAAGATATTTAGTCCTTTTGTAATATCTATTAATCTTCCTTAAAAGTTTAAACGGTACAACATTATTTGCAAATGATATTGTAATATTATAAGCCAACTGTCCTTCTTTTTTAATACCATTATAATTATATGTTGGTATTTTAGTATTTATCCTAACTGTACCTCCCAAAGATAGAACTAATTCTCTAACATCTTCTGAAAGTTGTTTTGATACTGTGGTAAATTGTACCGTCCCTTTTTTATCTACATAACCGTCAGTATCCATTAATCCTTGTAATAAAGAAATTCTAACTTCCGATGAATTATAAATATAATCTTTTGGAATGAATTTGTTATTAGAACCGCATCCATATAAATCCATATTTTTTAATGACATAATTACAGGATTAATTAATCCACTTTGTTTTGTAATTCTATGGTTATATTTTGTATTAGTAACCCTTTTAATTCGAGAGTTATTGGGTAAAACACTTTCAGCGTATTCAACAAGTTCAACATCCGCAGTTGTGAGAGTAACTTGCTTTTTAATACCACCATCGCCCAATAACAATCCAAGTAAATATGGATCAATTGGAACTTCTTTTACTTCAAACTCAACTGGACTAACAACAGGTAATCTATAATTGTAACGACCTCTCTTCTTAATATCATTCATCATATCTGATGTTTTTAAAACCTTATAACCGTAGTTAGGCTTATAAACACCTTTACCATTAACTCTTGTTTTTGCGGTTCTCATATTAAGTGTATTTACACTCCAAAGATGTTCAAACCCGCAAAAGGTATGTGTTCCGTCACTAAATTCAACTTTATACATTGGTCTAACACCTTGGGGGTAAACCCCTAACACATATTGTTCTTTACCGTCACTTCCAATTACCTTATCTCCAACCTTAATATCACCCATTGTTACCCATCCTGTTGGTGTTAAGACCGGTTCTGAGATAGGTTGGTCTTTTCCAACCCCTGTCGGGGCAAGTATAACACCAATCTCACCTTTAGCCAATCCACCTTTTAATAACCTATCAATACCAGGAATACCCATAGGGATTGGATGTCTGTAATCCTCGTTTAAAACATCGTCCAAGTTTGAGAAAACATCCATAAGTGAAATTTCTCTTTCTCCGACTTGTAACGCATTTTTAAATAATTCCTCAATTGTGTCATAACTTTCAAACTCACCACCATCAATGATTTTCTGAGCCTTTGTCATGGCTTTTGAAACTTCTTGTTGCTTACAAAATTTCAAAGCCTTTTCTTGAACAAATTGAAGTCCTTCAACGTTAATATCTTTGATTTTTTTTATTGTGTCAATCACAACCTTTGCAACGGTTTCTTGAGGTAATTCGCTTCTTGTAATTTGGTTTAGCGTTTCAAACGATGGTGATGCTTCGTACTTTTTGAAATACTCTTTAATCATTTGTAAAATGATTTTGAAGTATTTGTTTTCAAAATAGGTTGGTTCAATAACATCAATAATAGAATGGGCGAACTCCTTATCAATGACAAGTTGGTTAAGTAATTGTAACTGAAATGTTTGTCCTAAATATTCAAAATTTTTCTCTGTCGCCATATAATTTCTCTTTGATGTATTGATAAATATTACACATCCAAACTATAATTCATATAATCAAAACTTAATTTTTTTGTTGAAAAAATCTCGGTTAGGGCTGTCAGAATGGGTTTTAATTTTGGTCGAAGATCGACTGTGTATCTAACTTTGGGCGGATAAACCTTCGCGTCGAGATACCTTGAATATAATACACTTTCACCATTTTTAATTGTTAATGTGAATTTTTCAGGACCATTTAAAAACGATGTTTCCATAATTTCAGGGTTTTCAAAAATCTCATATTGATTGTCCATCATATAAGTCGCAGTTCTAACTCTTAGATTATCACGAAATTCTGTAATAAACTCCTCAATAAATTCATGCAATTCCACTGAATTTTTTGCCTTTGGATTATACCCCCTCACATTAAAAAATCTTTGGACGATAATGTTTTCATTCACTTTTAACAAAAATTCCAATTTTGTTGTTTCTTGATCTTTCATAATTTGTTTTTTTGGTTTTTAAATTTTGTTTTTTCTTTTCTTGTTAGTTTTAGTATTGGTTTTAAAAATTCAACCCATGCGTCGTCTTTTTTTGGTAGGTATTTGAATAACCCATCTTCCATCATCATTTTAATTAGATTTTTATAACCTCTCCCATCAGGGTCTAATGTCTCACTATAATATTGATTAACAATTTCTTTAGCTTGATCTGTAATGAGGGGGCTTGATAAATCTATTATTTTTTGATTTATCGTAAAAAACTCTTCACCATAAATTCCTTCTTTTGTTCTTCCTGTAAGTAAATTTTTAAGTGCGACATTTTCTTTATCTTCTTTTAAAAGTGTTTCTGCTTTTGATAAAATATCATCAAATGATACTAAATTTTCAAGTACCTCAGGGAATAATTTTACCAATGTTTTTTCACCAAATAACCTTATACCATCAATATTATCAGATGTGTCACCACAAAGGATTTTAACGGTCTTGATATTAAAGTGGGGGAACTCTAAATCTTTATTTTTAACCATATCACCCATCTTATATGTTTTTTTTGCGTTGGGTGAATAAACTGACACCTTACCTGAAATAAGTTGTGTAAGATCCCTATCCCCTGAAAAGATGGTTATTTGTTCATTCTCAGCTATTTGACAATAATATGATATAAGGTCGTCGGCTTCATTATTATCAACCTCAATTTGTCTTACAAACATTTCTTCCAAATATTGTTTTATTCGTTCTTTTTGTCTGTAAAATGATTCCTTTTTTTGATCAGTATCTGTTGATGACCTTTGCTCTTTATATTTGGGATATATTAACTTACGTGAGGATGAATTTGAATCTCCGTCCCACATAACTACCACCTTGTCAAAGTTTTGTTCTTCTATGAACTTACGGAGGGTATTTAAGAAATGATAAATACCTCCGATATGTTCTCCTTTGTGGTAAAATTCTTTGACTCCATAGAAGCCTATCTTGAGCAGATTATTTGCATCTACGAGCAATGTTTTAGTCATCTTTTTTTATTCTTCTGGTTTTTCTTCTTTCAATTCAAAATCACCATCCACACCTAAAATTTCTTTCCAATAATCCGCATATTCTTTTTTGTATTTTTCAATAGATGTTTTTTCCTCTGCGGGTTCTTTACCTGCTATAAATCCGTGTGGTGTCACAATAATTTTACCATCATCATATCCTAAACCAGAAATATGATTTTTAAGAACAGAGATTTTAGTTCTACTCGCAAACTTTACACTTCTTTTGTCTTTTGTTGCGGTAATCTTTGTAGTACCAGCACCTTTTTGATTACCAAACAAGAATACTAAAGATGAATTTAACCAAATAGCCTCACCACCTTTTGCTTTAATTTTTGCTTGACCGAAAGGATTGTCAGGTAACTCAACCCACGGTTGATTCACAATAATCAACGTATTTTCATATTTACTATCTGATTTACGTGACCCTGAAATTCTTTGATTAATACCCATACCTATTTTATCTGCAAGAACTGCCGCATTGTGTTGACGACCACCCTTTCCGTCATATGTCATTTTACACGGAACGGACCCCACACTATCCCAGAGAAAACATAATGAATAATCTAAATCACCCTTTTCTTGAGCATCCAATAGTTCATTAATATAATCGGTAATTTGTTCGATATATTGAAATGAGTTGTTAAATAAAAAGAACCCATCCCAATCCATTTCTCCTGTTGACTCATCAACAACCTCATCACATTCAAATCCCATCATCTTTGCGTGGTCAAATGACCATTTTTGTTCAGTGATAATGAATACAGGTAAAGTTTGTTTTTTCTGAGCATCAACAGCCGTCTTTACAAGTGCAGTTGTCTTACCTGTATCTGAGTGCCCCAAGAACATATTAATATGTCCAATTGCAGGACCTGGTAGCCCCACCGCATCCAAGAACTCAGGACCCAAATCAAAATACCTTTGTGGTTTATATTTTGCCGATGTTGAGAACTTATTCTTGATTGATTTAAAATCTTGTTTCTTTAAAGCCATAATTAAATTTCGTATTTGTAGAACTGTTCTAAGTTCTCTAATTTATCTTTTGCACACGCCCTTTTCTCAATTAACTTGTCCATTTCTTCTATATGCTGTGGATGTTCTCCAATACCCACCGCACTATTAAAATAAACTAAAAGTGATGCTTCGGCTTCTAACATTTCGGCCTCATACTTTGCTCTAAGAGCTCCGTACATTTTTGTTTTAATTTTGTCCATGCTATTAAGTTAAATTGATTAAATATAATAAAGGATGGACACTTTGTCCATGTAAATGTCCATCCTATGATTTTGTTTGATTAGAAAGGTAGGTCTTCGTCTGGTTCTCCGTTAGCCTGTGGATCTTCATATGTGCTTTCAGACCCCCCAATTGATTTGGTATCAACAGATGAATCACCATAAACGTATTTTCCTGCGTCTGAATCCCACCTTGGGGTTTCTCCCCTTGCGATTGCTTCCAAATAGTCTTCAGGTTTTTTTGAATAGACATCCGCCCAAGTTAATTCATCATTTAACCATTCTTTAACGGTATCTTCATTCTCATGTAAAGGTTGTGGATCATCTTGCATAATAGCTTGAATTACCGTATAAGGTTTTCCGTTATTTGCCTTTGTTTTGGTAAGTTCCAAAATGAGGTCTCTACCTTTTTGTGGATCTGTAATATCTCCTTTTGCTCTCCAAATTGGAATGATTTTATCCAAAATTCCTTCTTTTTTGTAATTGTGTTTAAATCTCCAAAACTTTGGACCATCCTTTTCTTGGTCACGATCAATTACTTTGACAATATAAAATAATCTTGATCTATAAGAACTTGCGAGTTTTTTATCCGCTTCTTTTCCTGTTGAACTTAGTTCTTCATAAAGTTCATTAAGCGGTGACCTTTCATTGTCGTTTTTGCCAGGGTCATAAAGTTTAACCCATTTTCCATCCACTTGAACTTCGTGGTACCATACTTCTTTGAATGGTGAGCTCCCGTCACTTGTGGGTAGAATTCTGATTCTTTTTTGCCCTTGATTTTCTTTATCGCCAAGAACGGCAGCGAAGTATTTTTTCATTCTCTCGTCTTGACTCATCTTTGAGCCTGAAGACGAACTTGACTTTTGTTGTTTTTCATACTGAGCCAAAACAGCATCCATTGCATTTGTCGCCATAAGTTAAAAGTGTTTAATTGTTAAATTGTTTAAGAAATATAAGTGTTATAAGTGAGTTGTCAAATTAAAAAGGGGTATGAATTTTTTATTTTCATACCCCAAATTATAATGTAATATATTTAATTTTTCAATTTGTAAGCCTCCTCCAACCCAACACCCAGCATTGCAGAGCTTGAGCTTGGTGTAACACCCTTCAATTTGTAAGCCTCCTCCAACCAGTGTTTCATAATTGATTTAATATCATCATATTCGAGATAAAATAACGATTCAATTTTTGACCATATTTCGCCGTAGTGAATCCAAACATACTGATTTTTCTTATTGTATTGCATAAGAATTTCATTATCAGAATCAACGTAAAATACTGAATTAGGATATTTGGAACTGGTTTTTTGAGTTAAGTTTCCAAAATATTTATTCAGATACAGTAAAACTACTCTAACTAACTGCGGTCTATTTATTATTATGTTCATTACTTAACTTCAACAGGTCTTTCATTACCAGGAAAATCTCTGAAACTATCTTTAATTTCTGACGGAGAAAAATCTTTCACCTCATCAGTTGTTAAAACATATTCATTTTTTCCTGATTTTTCCATTTCTTCTTCTTTATCTACGAAGAAATCTGAAAGTTTTTGATTATATGGTCCCGAATCCAAACTTCTCAATTCTAGTTTTTCTTGTGCTGTCTTTGGTCTGTATTTTTCAACTTTGGCTTCTAAAGAATCTATTTTTGAAACGAGTTTGTCCATTTCTCCAAGTTTTGTTTGCAAGTTTTCCAACTGTCCAAACAAATTATTAAAATATTCTTCTTGCTTTGTTTCTATTGATTTTTGAGATGTAACCAAATCTGTAATATCTAATTCTTCTGTTGAGTCTCCCTCTTCTGATTCCCCTTCAGCACCTACTTTTTCAACATCAGGATCTGTTTCAGGATTAATTGGTTCAGGTTCTGCCGGTGGAGCTGGAGGTACCGCACCTTCGGGTGATGGTGGAGGTACTTCTCCCCCTAATGGTGGAGCGGCCGCCGCGGGATCTGCGGGTGGAGCGTCAACCGGTGGTGGAGCGTCAATCGCTTCTTGTTCATAGATATATCTATTTATTTGATTATATCTTCTTAGTTCCTCTAATATTTTTTTATCTACACTCATTTTTTTAACCATTTAATAATTGTTTAATACCTTTTGCAGTTTCAACCTGAATTTTTCTAGATTGATTTACGGTGTTATCAACTCTCTCAATAAGACCGTCTTTTATTCTAATAGTGTAACATTCACCACTATCAAGATCGCAAACTTGTTTGGATCCATTACCTAAATCTTTTTCTGACACCCTTGTTGATTTGCCAAGGTAATTGTCCAATATTTCTTTAACTGTGTTCATAATTTTTTTATTTATAAATATCATCAAAAAAGAAAAATTACATATTTAAACTTTGAGCCAAAACAATTGCTTCTTTAATAACAGAGATAGAATTTTTTGTTGTTTGATTATCTTTTATTTTATTATAAGTCGAAACTTCTACTTTAGCCGGATATTCCAAAAATAAGAATTTATATATTTCTGTTGCTAATTGATCTACGTTTGTAATCTGAGTGCCTGTTTTTATTGACTTGCTATTGAATATGTTTGTATTAATTTTATTTACTAAATAATCAGCAGCATATCTTATTGCATTTGTTGGATTATCAAATGACGCTAGAGTGCCTACATAATCTCCTATTGAGACACAATAATACTTCTTATTTAGATATTGATCAACTAAACTTTGTGAGAAGTTAATTTCTTTATTATTAATATTCAAATTTAAAGGTAATGAAATAAAATTATTTTCGTAAATTGAAAACCCTACTTGTGAATATGTTTGTCGGTAAATTAAACTCCATATTGTATAATTTAACTTATCTTTAATGATCTGGGACGCAGGTTTGTTTCCAACATTTATATTATTTGTAACACCTGTTATTATATCAAAGATTTCATTTATTGATTTTTTTGTTACAGACGGATTAATAATACTTTCAAATTTTTCAAATTGTTTATTAACTTTACAAGAATCAGAATTTGATATTTTTAATTCATTTGAGCTTGTTTGTTGATTTTGTTTATCTTGCGCTGTGGTTACAGATTTTTGATCTTGTTTTATTTTTTCTTGTTTTGCTAAATCAAATACGTTATCAAGCAAAGCAGTTAAAATTGATTGTATATATGTATCAGGATTAGGCAAAGAAAAAATAGATTGTCTTACACCACCAAAAGTAGTTTTAAATCCGCCAGGGTTAATATTATGGTTAACTGTCAAAATCATATATGACCCTGAAAACATTGGTATGTGTCTTAAATTAAAATACATCATAGGTTGGATCATAGCACATCCCATCATATCAACTGAACACCCATAACTTCTAGTTTTGTATAAATTATATAATGATAAATTCTGAGTAGACGCATTTCTACCTCCGGCTTGATTAGCCATATCTGTTTGTATTTTAAGTGTCTCAGATGTTGGCTTTCCCGCATCTTGACTAACTTGTATATTCTCAAAAACATTTTGATTTTGAATACCCATATCAACTGTAAATCCTACAACTCTATTTGTCTGACCCCAATTTGTTTTGTTATTTAAATTATCTGCCAATGTGGTTGCCGTATCTAACTTATTGAAATATATTCCATCATCATTATATGCATAATTTGGTGTATTTTGAGCCAAATGTTCTGAGGTTTTACCAACATAAAAACACACCATTTTAGGTCCTGAGTTTCTATAATCAACATTTGGATGCGTTCCAAACATATCATTTGCAAACTGTAATGAATTTTCTATTTTTGGTATTGCATTTTTAATAGGGTCTTGTACATTGTAAAAATTAACAAATGAGGGTAAAGTCATAACTTGGAAGTTATTCATTTGCAAAATAGATTGTACGTAATAAAGTAAATTACTTTTTACATTAATATTTGATAATAAGTTATTAAGCTGTATTATATCAACTAAAACTAAATCTCCTAAATCACGACTTGCTCTATCTAACAACAATACGTCCTCAAAAATTGTCTTATATTTCAAATCATAACCGGCAATCCATCTATCATTTGTCGCTTTTAAAGATTCCCAAAGTTCAACTTTACCAACCGCACCTATTAATTCTGAAGCGAAATCTTGTTGTGGTGAAATATTAACATCTTTAAGCTTTGACCTGGTTTTTTTCATTGTCGAGGTCAAAAGTAAATTTTGAAATTGATTGTTTTCATTTACATAAGTTAATATATCGGATTGAAAACTAAATTTATTATAATTTGGTTTTTCAAGTTTTTGTGTTGCATATATTTTAATTAACGGATATAAAACTTTTATGTTTTGAGGTTCAAATTCAACATCATTATCAATAAAATAATCAAAAATTGTTGATCCGCTGTTTGTATATTTAATACCTTCAACTTCTGAAAATCCTACATGTGTTATAAGTGTTTTCCAAGCTTCGGGATAATTTACTGTAACTGAACTTAAAGGAAAAGGATTTGTTTTTGATGGTAAAGCTGTTGGTGAATTATTTGCATAAGACCTTGGTATAAATGGATCAACAATAGAGTCGAACCCAAGCGCTCTTGACTGTGGATTTGTAAATGATAAAAATATACTTTTGTTATATTCGGATGGATTTCCATATTTGAAAAGAACATCATATTCCATAAATGATTGAACAACTGACCTGAAATTACTATATTGATCTACCTTTATTTTATTAACATCTTTTGATAAGTTAGCAATTGGAAGTTTCATCATTTCAGTAAAAAGCAATTGAAAGTTTTGAAATATATTATCATAGCTATTTGGTGTGGTTTCAAATTGAATCCGATCTATTGGTAAAAAATCATACTTTGAGTTACACCAATTAAGAAATAATTGTTCAAATTGATCTAAAATTTCTCTTTTAAATGTTGGTAATAATTCATCCATATAGGTATATCCTGACAGATTACCATTTAATTCAAAATTATTTTGATTTGGAGTATTATTTAAAATTTTCTTGAAATATTCATTATATTCAGGTTTTGTAACTTTTGAGTTATCAAACCAACCGTAATTTGGCGCAATCCAAAATGTCCTTACAGATCCGTTATACATTGATGTATTATTGAACACTTCTTGTTTTAAAATCGGATTTGAGGTTGTTGAATCTATATTATTAAAACATTCGTTTAAAGTTTGATTAAAATCATTCCCTATTGATGGTATCACAAAAAAACTTGTATCTGATCTATTATTTAATAATACAGAATATGAATTAAATGTTAATGTTCTTCCAGTTTGAGCCGGATCAAATCCAAATGGCGCTGCAACTGTTGATGTTTTAAAAACTGTAATACCTGAATTAATTCCATTTTGAATGTCACTTGCGGTATAACCTGAAACAAAAGTTCGGTAACCATTATAAAAAACAGAAAAATCGTTTATTACTTTTGGATAAAAACCAACATTTAAACTTGAAGCTGAAAAATTACCAACAGTATCGTTTGTCTGTAAAACAATTCTTGTTTCACTTGTGTCACCTTTACCTGTAAATACATACGTTTTTGTGGCGGCTGAAGTTACAGGATCATAATTATCTAAATAATCAAAATTCTTCCATACATCGGTTAAAATATCAATATTATTCTCAACCTTCTTTTTATATCTATGCCAAATTGAACCATATTTTAATACCCATGCGTAAGGTAATTTATGCAAAGCTCCGAATTTTTTGAATGTTGCAAATAGATAATCCAGTTCTTGTGTTTGATTGGTACTATATGTTTTGTATGTCTCACCAAGTGTTGCTAAAGGTAAGGAATTTAAAAATAAATAACCGGCAGATACATAAGGATAAATTACAGAATTTCTAAAATTTGAAACCCCTTTTTGTATTGCATTTACAAAATAAGGCGTATTGAGCATTGATGTTGTTTGCTCATTTAATAGAGATAAATCATAATTCTTATATGTTATTTTTCCTTCTGTCGGTAACTGATTTTGCTTTGTATTTAATCTATTCTGATAGAATGTTTTAAGTTGTGCGGTTGTTTGATTTCCCGCAGGTAAATTAGGTGTTATCTGATCTTTTAAATAATTAAAATAGGTTAATGGTCTTTTAGTGGTTGATGTTGTTGTATCATCAATTGTAAAATTTGTTATACCATTTATTACCTTGTTATACCCTATAATTCTGTCAGTTCTATTTGCTAAGGTTGGATTTGAAATGTTTAATCCATTTGATAAATTATTAGTTATCCATTTTGAACTATTGAATGGATAGCTATCAATAAATTCATAATCGTTATGTGTTGATGACTTTAAATAGTTTTCAAAATTTTGTATGTTCGGTACTGTTGGTGTTGCTCTTGAAGCTTGATTTATTTGATTGAATATTGGTTTGTCAAATATTTTAAAATCATTCTCAGAAAATGAAGTAATATAAGGTGTTGAATAATACCCTCTAATATATCTCTGATAGGACTCCCCTTCACCTGAATTTGATATTGTTCTTAATATTGGTCTTATTGTGGTTGGACTAATATCGTATTCTTTTAACTTTTTAATCAAAAAGACATTTGTATCACCTAATGAATTTAAAATGTTAAAAGATTCGGCTTCGGCAATTACATCAGCCACACTATATTGATCAGGATTTCCTCTTGTTAATCTTGAATAGTTTGTTGTAAAACCAATTCTTTCCCATAACTCATAAAAATACTTAACCTCTTCTTTATTTTGATAAATTTGGTCACTTACAGGATATTCAACTTCGTTAAATGTAATTCTATTAACAGCAGTTAATTCTGTTTCTGTAGGATCTTGAGCAGCATTATTTGGATTTTTATTTAAAAGTCCATTTAATAATTCCTCAACAAATTCTATCTCGGGCCATTCATCAAATAAAAATCCTTGAGTTGTTTGCACAACTTCAGGGTCGCCAGGATATGCAACATCATATGTTTTAATTCCATTTTTATCTTTTTCAACAATAAATTGAGGCCAAGGATATATAAGATCATTATTTTTAGATAATAAAGGCTTATCTGAACTTTTACCTCCTAAAAATATCGCCTGTTTTCTAATTGGGCTGTCTCTTTTGTTCCAAGCCTCCCTATGAGTATCATCCATTAACCTTAAAAACGCTTCTCCGTTTGCAAAAAGTATTGCCAATACATTTCTAATTGTGGGGACAAATCCTAATCCTGCTTTATTATTACTACCATTTTTTAATAAGTCATTAAGAGCCTTACTTAATTTATCCAAAACCATATTTCGTTTTTGGGTAAGCTGTTTTGTCATATCAGCATATATAGATGTGAAACTATTAGCACCATCTATTTTGTAGAATTGAGCAACAGGTTCAGGCTCATTTTCTTTTTTTTCTTTTGTAGAATTTTCGCTAGCGTCTGTTAGAAACAAAGCTACTGTCGCTGCTGAAAAATTTGCAAGTTCAACCAAATTTTTTGGGTCGTCAGCACTTTTTTTATATTGAAGTTCAAAAGATTTTTTAATATCAATTTCTTCAGGTTTTATAACATCAAAATTTAACCACAATGGTAATTTTGAAGGACCGTTTAGTATTTTTTCAAGTAATGGTATTTTGAATTTATTAGTTATTCTCGCATCTTCATATGTCTGATTACCAATAGTATATTTTCCATTAACACCACATATTGGATTATCATCTAATAACTTATTATATTTAATAATAGCTGTACGAAAAGCACTTCTTGCAACTTCTGTTTTGTTTTTATCATCTCTAAATTCTTTTTTTAAAAGATAAACTCTTTGATTTTTATCGGATTCAAGAATAAACGGATTGTTCGTATCAACGTACAAATTAAAAATTGAATTAAAAACTGTTTTAAATTCTTTAAAAAAATCATTTAATGTTTTTGAATAACTTTCCAAATTTGTAAGCGGTGCCATATTTTCTTGACCCCACTTTACCAAAACATCTTTAATGAACGTGTCCAACTTTTTTTGTAATTGTACCAATGTATAATTTGGTAAATTTTGTGGTATTAATCCTTTTGACTTATACTCATTATATAATTCATTAATTTTTTGTTTTCCTAGTGTTACGTTTTGCGTTATTACATTTGTATTTTGCTCGTTTGGATTGCCCGTATTATTTTTTAAACTTACAATATTTTTGTACATATAAGGAACTGCTAACATATACCCCATTGCAACATCAGCTAACACTGTAAATTTATAGGTCATAAATGTAAGATCAATAACAAAGTTACCTGATTGATTATCAAATCTAGCATTAAAATTTTGAAGCATAAGTTGATATCTTACAGCTTTTCCATAATAACCTTTTAGGGTAAGATAAAAAGCCGGATATGGTAAGTTAAAAAATGCTGCGTAAGGTGATTTGTCTCCTAATTCAAAAAGAGCTCTTCCTCTTATGTCCTCTAAGGTCATTGTAATTGTTGGCATAAACGAAGTATTAACTCTGAAGTTAATATTTGTTATTCCAAGTAGTGAAGATTCTATTACTTCATCTGGATTTGTTTGACCAGATTGACCTGTAAAAAAATTTGTATAGTTATTATTTAAAAAATTACTATTTGTTGGTTTTAAAAAATTAATTTTGGCTAGAGAAACAGTTCGCAATTCGTTATTTTCAATACCTAAAACTAATTTTGATCTTGGAATTAAAGAGCATTCCAAGTTTGCATACATCACCAAATCTTCGTGATTTATCAGACGTTCCTTAGCCTTACCTTCTTGATCTATGATTTTGTTTGGATCAACAATAATAATGTTTTGATAATCAAATTCTACAAATATATTTTCGTTATCTGCCATAATAATAAAAATGGTTCTCCAAGGCGTTATTATAATCCTGTAATGAAGCTAACAAGGGAAATGGGATTGTCAATACTGTACCATCAGGTATTATAAATTCATTTCCACCAAATTGTGGATTTGCTTGTAAAATTAACCATCCAAAATATGGAGAATCGTAATATTGTTGTGAAATCTTATCCAATCTTGTTTGACCTAGTTTGTAAATATAGTTCTTGTCTGTGGTTTTTAAAGGTATTTTAACAAAAGGAACTACAGTTTGATTACCATCAATTAAAAAATCATTATATCTATTATAATATTGTAATGCCATAATTAAAATATTTTACCATTAAATTTATTGTCTGTAGTTGGAACTGATTTATATAAATTTAAAAGTTCTGTTTTTGCACTATCAGGTGGTGTAGGTGTTGTACTGTAATTAGCAGTTCTACTTGTTGTTATTTTTCTGAAGTTAGCATATTTCTCGTATTTGATTTTATAATCCTTATTTGTTTTAATGAATTTATCAACAAAATCTATTAACTCCTTTTTCAAACCATTATATCTTTCATAGTATGTTGATTGATATCTTAATTCACCATAAGTGGTGGGTGATAATCCTACAATTGAATTAAAAAAATCTTTAGGTGGTACAGGAGAATTAACTTCGACTCCTGCTATTTTATTACCTTCAGGAAATAAATAGTCACTTAATTTCTGTAGTAAATTAATATCAGTCATAGTTTTAGACATAATTGTGAAAAATTGTTCCTCTTCAGGGTCAATAATCCAACTTGTTGTTTTGATAGATACACTCTCAAATGAACTTGGCTCATCAACAATACCGTTAGTTTCTAATAATGTAATAAAATTATCAGCGTCCGATCCAAAGTTTGATATGTCATCAACCACTCCAGACCATCCAGTAACACCAGTTGCTCCTGATACATTATAGACTATAGGACTACCGTCAGTTTTTATTGAACCATCGTATTCAGAATAAATAAAATTAGCCTTATCGAAATTCTTTATGATATCATTTTGATTTTGATAAATTAATTGTAATTGTTGATTTAATTCTAAAAGAAAATCTCCTCTTAACTCAAGGTCTATATAATTTACTAGGTTTTGTTTTAACTGTCTTAAAACAACATCAGTAAATCCTCTGTCTATAAAATCTTGAACTATTAAATTATTATCTGACAATATATCACTTAGAACTGTTCCGAATAACTTTGTAAAAAGTTGGTCTAAATTTTTTGGTATTCCATAAATATGAGTTTCTACCCCTGTAACAGTTCCTGTTGTATATTTTCTTTCACAATTAACATATTGCCATACATAAAAATTATAAGATTCAGAAACTGATTTGCTTGTCTGTACTACATTATTAAAATAGTTTTGCAACGAATCGACATTTGACTCCAAAAATTGTTTATAATCAATAGTTCCACTAAAATTAACACCATCACTAAATGTTGTCAATATGTTACCTATTGTTTGACCTCCAGGGTTTTGCTGTTGTGTAACTACATTATTTATATTAGATTTATTTTCTCTATCTTCAATTGATTTTGCAATTAACGCATCCAATTCAGATACATCCTCAGTTGGTGTTGATCTTTCATCAAATATTTCAGTATTTGCATAGTAATTAAAAGATAATGCGTTTTGTAATTCTTCAATTGGTCTTGCTAATCCTTGTCCTCCAATAAAATCAAACGTTAATGTTACGTTCGCAATCATAGGTTGAACTCCAATTCCTTCTCTATTCATATCTAAAACCAAAGGCTCATAAGAGAATTGAATATTTCTAGGTATTATTTTAGAGTTATAAAAATCACCAATTCTTAATACCAATACAGGTGGTCTCCCGAAAGCGGTATTTATTGCATCATTATAAATTGGTCTTCCATCTGTTCCTATTGTTGGTATTGTGTCTCCTGGTCTTAAACATTGATTTAGAAAAGTTAATCTTGAATTTAACCCTTCAGGTGTTGTAGAGTGAAATGCGGGATGAAAATATTTAAGTTTATCTTGTAATAATTGATAAATAAATGGCGATCCTTGCTCCATAGCTTGGAAATAATTACATTCACTAAGTAACATTCTTAATACCTTTTTTGATAACCCCGGTATTTTTTTAAATTCTGCGGCAGGACTTGGTTTTACAGATTGTTTAGGCCCAGGAAGATCTTTCGTTGTTTGTTGTGGCGGTTGGATAGTTTCAGTTACAACTGATGTAGTAGGATCTGCTGCCGGAGCGTTAATACTTTTAATTCTAACACTTCTACATGCCATAGAATCTGTAACGTAGATAGCTTCGTTATCTGTTAATGTCTTACCACCTATACTTGGTTTTGTGGTACAGGAACTTACTGTAGTTTGAGAACCGCCTCCCCCTATCGGTGTTACATTAGTTGCTAATTCACCTTTAGCTTCATAACTTATTTTTAACTTCCCTTCTTCAATAAATTTACCCATAGAAACCTCAGTAGATCCACTTGATATTTTAAAATTTTTGAAAAACTCTCTTACTGAATCCACTCTTCTTTCAGATAGTGACTGATTGTAGGTAACGCTTGCCGATGCTGATGCGGAACCTTCCATTTGTATTTCAACATATTTTACAGAATTTTCAGTAAGAGCTTGATATATTAACAAAAATAGACCAGGATCTTGAGGTCCTGAAATTATTTTATTGTAATTATCGGTAATAATATTATCAAAAAATAACCCTATAGATTCTTTAGGAGTTTGTTTTGTTTTATTTAAAAAAGTTTGTTTTTGTGAGATATATTGTGTATAAAGATCAGAATAAGATTGAGTTGATCCTACTTCAGGAATATCATTATTAAAATAAAAACCGTAACCAACATACTTTCCAAAGTCATATGATTTAACTTCATTTGTTACCGTTCTTTGAACTGTTGTTGGTCCTTCAGCGACAACAGGAATCGCTTCGCTTATTAAATTTTGTTCTTCAGGCGTCGCTCTTTGCAATGATTCTTGTAAGAATTGAATGTCGTTTAAACTTGCAGTATTAAATCTAGCGGCTAGTTCATACAAATCATATTCTTGGCATCCGGCAAAAAATGAATTTAAAAGTTTATCGGCATTTGAAGGTATTTCTTTTTGTAGGACTTTATCAACAATTAAATTCAAAACAGATGGATGATCCACAACGACTTTCCAACTTAATGTCCCATTTCTGCTTGTATTTCTATATGTATAGACTGGCTCTGGTCTTCCTAAAAAACTTGTATCTTGCCAATTGGCTGTTGAATTGTCGTTAAATTTTAAATCGTATGGAGCAAACCACATAATACGTCCGCCATTAGGCCCTCTTTCACACAAAGGCAGATCTTGGACATTAAATCCTGGTCTTTTAGAGTCTTTCCAAGCTAGATTTTCTATTGAGAACATATATTTTTTTACAGTTGTTGTTCCAACCCAAGATGGTTTTTCATTTTGAGTAATCTTAGAAGGATATATGTTTAAATTATAAGTGTTATCTAATACAGAATTGTTAAATTTTCTGCCGAAATCAACAATACCATCAGATTGTTGTAATCTGTTATTTGTTGCATATGGTTTATTTTTTGTAAAAATTCTACAATATACATCACCAGAAAGTGTAGCGACACCTTTTTCGTTTATATTACTTCCATTTACTTGAGATCCTTTTGTAATTTTTTTATAACCATCGTGAAATATTTCACTTGATTGATTAATTGCGTTTCCTACGTGTTTTAATCTTTGTTCTCCTTGTAAAGAATCAGCAGCATTTATTAATCTTTGAGTTTCATCTAAAATTGATCCAGGTCTGAAATCAATACTTGTTGACCAAAACTTATCATTTCCTGATTTATATTTTTTTGATACCCAAATTAAATTACCTTCTAAATTACCTTGATCTATATATGATTTTGAAGCCAACCCGAACGTTATTTGACCTTCATTACCTTCATAATCTTTACCTAAAACATCAGGACCATAAACAATAGATTGTGTAGCATTTCCAAATGGATCAATCGGTACTGCATTTAAAGGTGAATTTGCAAAACTTGGATCGGATATTGCCGAACCGACATAATAAGCGCCAGGCAATTTTATTCCAAAATTATCTAATAAGTTATTAACACCAGTAGTTATTAAATTGCCAGCTAATCCTCCAAGTAAGCTATCACCATACGCAGGTCTAAAAATGTTATAGGATATATTTGAAAACATAATATCCTTTTGACCATCGTTTGTACTTTCTAAGAGTATTTGACCAAAATTAACAACCCTTCTTGATGCACCGTTAAATAGTCCTCCAACAAGAGTACTTCTTCCTGCCGCCAAATTTATTATTTCACCTAAATTATCTGTACTTCTTTTATTTAAACCATCTAAAAAAAGATCACCAGGAATTGGTGACGAACCAATATAACTTCCTTCTAACTTACTTAAAAAAGTATCATTAACGTCTGAAGTTGTGATTTGAAAATTTACAGAGTTTTGACTTAAAATCTCTTGATTTGTAAAAAATGCGTCCGTACTTAAAAGTTGAGTTTTTAAAACTTGTGATCCAATTTTTGCCAAATACGAATCTTGAGATAATGAACCGTTATTACCGTTTGGATTGGTCTTTGTTAATATCTCATATGCGGTATATGTTGAAGGTATTAATGTTGAATTCGCATTTGTGTTTTTAATAACGGGCGGAAATCCAAAATTTTCTAAAGAGAATAAAACTTCAGAAGCCGACAAATTTGGATTAGATTGTTGATACTGCGCCGTTGGTTGGACTGGCGCATTAAAACCAACCATATTATATGGTTTTAGATTTTTAACTAAAAGTTCTTTTCTAAAGATCTCAGAAGAAGCAAAAGATAATGTACTTCCATTATTGTTTTGACTAACTGGTCCTGCTTGTTGAGCTTGATATAATAAAGATTGTACTGGCATCCAATTTTTTTATATAAATAGATTGAATGTTATTTTTTATTAAGCAGTAAAGTTATATTCACCTACCTTACCTCCTGTTAAATTATAATCAGATTTCATATTTTTTTGTTCTTGTATTAGAGCCGCAATAGTCTGTGGTTGCTTTAACACTTTTGTCATTACATCTGTTATGTAAGCAGTATCAACTCCTGGCGGTGCATCCACTTTAATATTAAAATCTATAGTATGGTTGTGAGTAAATTCTCCTTTTTTTGTTTCAGTACTCTGCGAATACTCTTTTATTTTTTGATCAAATGTGTTTTTTGTTATAGATTCTGTAATAGGATTTGGTGTAATGGTGTTTTTAAATCTATTATCAGTTAAAGGACTTTCTAATGAATTAGGTGTAACATTATTAGAAACTAAACTTATGTTGGGTATTTGTATTGAATCTTCTTCTTTTTTTGCAATTTGACCATTAAATAAATTTTGAGATTTTTCATCAAAGCTTTTAAATAAATCTGCAAATCCTGACATTTGTTTATCAATGTCTATTTCAATGTTACCTAATGATTTATCTTCTTTAAATAAATTTTCATTTGGTGTGTTAGTTATATTTGTTGTCGATAATGCTTTATTTTCTGTAATTTGATTAGATAGGTTTTTTACAATATTTTCTGAATTTGCTACTGAAGAATTTGTTGTTGTTACAGGTTGCGGTAAAGGAGTTTCTTTTTCCGATAAAACGTTTATTAACTTTTCAGTTTGTTTTGTTTCAGATAATATTTTAGATTCTGAAACCGGTCTAATATTAGATTTCTCATCTACCTTAACAAATTTTGCAAAATCAACATTAGATAAATCAAGACTTATTTGCTTTTTCAACATATCAGCAAATCCAGATTTTGACACATCTATCAATTCTTGTAATTTCTCAATAGATTTATTATCCTCAGTTACTTTATTAATTTCATTTGGTAAATTATTTATATTTGTTGTCGATAATGCTTTATTTTCTGTAATTTGATTAGATAGATTTTTAAAATTATTCTCTGAATTTGTTAATGAAGTTGTATTTGGTTTATTATTTTGTAATAAAATACCAATCAGAGAATTAAAGTCGTAATCAGTACCACCAATAAATCTTTTATTTTCTATTGGTTGGTTGTTATTTAAATTTGAGGCTACTGGTGCGGTTGTGATATTATCCTCTTTTTTAGTGTTATCTACTTTATTGAAAGTTAGACCAGGTGTAACATAAGGGATATTTAAACCGAACTTAGTACTTTTTTGATCCGGCGAAAAAGGACCGCTCAAAAGATTTTGCGAGCTATTTTGATTAACTAAACTTGAGAATTGATTATAATTATCAGTTGTTTTTAGCGATGAATATTGATTTAAGTTATTACTAAATTCTGTTAAATTATTATTGTTTGTAGTTTGAGGATTATTTAATGTGGTATTTAATGTATTATCAAATTTTCTTAGTAAACTTGAATCATAAGGTAACGTATTAATTAATTTATCATCATTTTTAGTCTTAGCATTTTCGGCAAAATTTAATGATGCGTTTTCTGTATTTTTACTTGCAACAGATTTATCTTCTAAAGTTAAATCAGAAATATCTAACTTTGTTGGTTTTTCTGATGATTTTATTAAATCTGCAAATCCTGTTTTTGAGACATCATTTAATATTTTTAATTGATTTACCGTTTCTTCATTATTTTTCAGAGTTGCAATCATATCTGATTGCTGAGTAACATTATTAACGGTAGATTGGTTTTGAGTTTGATTGTTTTGCGCGAAATTGTTTTTTATTGTTTTATCTGCGTTTGATAAGGATGGTATTGATGTTGTATTAGCATTAGGATTTATTTGACTTTTTTGTGACGCATCCTCATTTTGTCTAGATAAATTATATACATTTTCTAAAATTTGCAAACCAGTACCTTCTTTTTGCAATATAGATTCTGCCGGTTCTTTTGGTTTTTCTGGCACTTTTAATATTTCGGAACCGGATCCTAAAATTGCATTCAAAAGTCCAGAACCTAAATCCGTGGCAGCTTTACCAAGTACATCTCCAGCTTTATTAATTGAATTTTCTAATTTAACAAGTTTATCTTTGTATTTTTCATTAATCGCATCTTCTTGTTTTTTTATTTCTTCATCACTGTACTGACCGCTAGTCTTATTTTTTGTATAGTTGGCTAAATCTGTTACAATATCATCAATAAGTTCTCTGGCATTTTTAGAAGTCGCAGCGTCAGTTATAGGTTCAATAGTTTTATCTTTAAACTTAATAACTTCTTCAATTCCTTTTCTAACTGGTCTTGAAGTTGCTAAACCTCCTCTTAAAGAGGAAGCAACCGACTCCATTTCATTTAACATTCTTTTTTGAATAGTTAATTGATCTTGTGCTGTTTCTTCTAATGTTTTATTACTTTCTGAGTATTGTTTTTTTAAATTTTCAATATCAGTATCATCTAACAAACTAACATCTTTAGAATCAAATTCTCCTAAACCTCGACCTTCTTTATCCCTACGCTCAACTTTAATCATGTATTTACCATCTTTCATTTCTGACATATTAGCAATTAGCTCTTTTTGATCCTCAGTAATGTCTGTTTTTAAAGTTGGAAATCTTATTTTACTCATTTTGTCCGCCAAAGTACTACTACCTAGAGCCATTTTAGCTAACTCGTCCGCATTCAACCCCATCGCGCCAGCAATTTCCCTTAATTCTCTTTTTGCTCCAGGCATAATTTCAAACTTCTGATTTTGCTCATTGAAGTATGTAAATCTTTTGGACATTTCAACAATTTGTTTTTGAAGTTCTTCGGGATTATTTTGGCCTAAATCCATAAGTTTTAGAGGGTCTAATAGGTCTCCTGTCGCAACACCTAGTCTTTGTAATGACGACGCCATTTCAACCGCCTTTTCAGGATCAAACAAATTATCCGCTAAGGTAAAAATCTTAGTCATGTCAATATTAAAGAGAGCCGCTTTAGCCGCCATCCTTGTAAGACCTTCAATGCCGTTAGCAAAGTTAAACGTATTAAGTTTTGATAAATTAGCAACAACTGAACTTGAAACCGCCGCGGTATTCACACCTAATGCGCGAGTAGTATTTACTACTTTTTGCATATTTTCAGAAATAGCATTTAAAGAATATCCCTGCTCTGTAAAATTCTTTATAAGAGTTCCAGATTCCACTTTGGAAGCTTCGGTGGCTGCAACAATCTCTTCGATATTTTGTGATGTTGCCATATAATTTCGATTGGTTCCTTCGGCTACCTCATTAGCGATTGTTGCCGCTTTTGCCATGGCCTCTTCATATGTAGAAACGTTGTCTGTTAATAAAAGAATTTTAGAAGAAGCGTCTGAAATACCAAGAGCCATTTCTTGAACTCGATCTCTTGCACCACCGAAGTTTTTAATTAGACTTGTTGTGGACTCGTCTATTTGCGCTAAGGTGTTATCGACATCATTGGCTCTTTCTTTAATAGCTTTAAAAGCATTAGCAAATTCACTTGATGAAAACTTTGTTTTTCTTTGGCTACTTTTGAAATAACTTTCAATATCTTTTTCCGTAAGTTCTCTTTTTTTACTATCGCCCGGCATATGATATAAATTATTGGTTTATAAAATAAATATAATACCATTACGTTTTTGGCGTAATTTCCTCAATGTACTTATTTATTATATACTTTCTTAACCATGTTGGCATAACATAGAAATCTATATAAGATACATTTAAACTTTTGGTGCAATAATAATATTCGTCGGAAAGAATTTTCCTATACTCAGAAGAAAGGCCGAAAAAATTCAACCCCGAAGGAAACACCTATGGTAACCTTTTCTCCTGACGGGGCTAAAATATCTCTTGAAAGTTCTAAACTTGGTTCATTGTCATTCAAAAAATTTCTAATTGTTTTCGAATCTAAAATTGGTAAATTTTCTACAAATTTGGCAATACTATTTCTATCAGTAGTACCATCTACCTCTAAAATTTGTTTATTTAATTTCCAAGTTATTTTTGGTGCAACTAAATTTACGGGATAATTATCCGCCAACTTTTCAAGTTCAATACTTTCGCCCAAACTTAATGGTTTTATTTTAACAACACTATTTGATTTTGGTAATTTTAATGTGAATGTGCCTTCCTCGCTTGGTTGCTGCTCTGTTTTTTTAAAATTTAATTCATCAAGTAACAAAGTATATTCAAACTTTTTATCAGTTTTTGGATCAAGCAAGTTAAAGTTATATTCAGGTCCAAATGCGGTATTTCTTAAAAATAAAAGAATAGCTTCAACATCACCCATTAACAATTCTTCAGGTTTCAAGTCAGGTTCATATAATTTACTTCTTAATAATGATAAAATTATACCTTCTTTATTATTTGATTTTGCCGACATTAGAATATTTTCATCTGCAGCTGTCAAATAACCTACTTTAACAGATTTCTTTTTACTTTTGTAAAAAACTCCACTGCTTGGTAATGCTACAATATCATGTGGTAAATTAAACCCTACTTGTCCGTATGCTGAATTATCTTGTTCCATATATTTTTTATTACAATAATATCTTATATTGTATTATTGTAAATAAGAACTTATGTAAATAAAAAATTCCCATACAAATATATGGGAATTAAACAAAGTTCTATTTGAATAGATATATTTTGGTAATTGTCAATACACCAATATGCAACGATCCATGCGAAGAGAAGCTGTAATCTCAGCCAAATTATCTGCATTATAGGCCAAAGATCCAAAATTAACATCAGTTAAAAATGTTCCTTGTAAAATCCATTTTTCAACAGGTACGCCAGTCGGATCAAGCATTTCTAAATCAACATCTTGTTTATATCCAGCAGCGTAACCCATACGACCTGTAACAGATTCTGCACATAATCTTACCCACTCCATTAAAGCCTGAGCGGCCGATGGTCCAATTGGATCTCTGAATTTTACAGAAATAGGGTCCCAATTAAATCTTCCAGCAACAAACGTTGATGTATTTAAAAAAGGAATTTCAGTTGAGTTTATTTTTATTGACGGTCTAGCGGCGGTTTCAACAAACCACTCATTAATACCCAAACTTGATGGAAATCTCAAGATGAACCTGTTCTGTCTTTTTGGTTCATAGGGTATGGGCATTTTCATTAGTAAATCAGCCATTTTATTTTAATTTTTTTTTTCAGTTTATTTTTATTATAAATATCATTCACTTTTGTTTTTTTTAATATTTTTTCTTTACTCCTCCTGCTGTTGAATAAGTTTGTAAAATATTTTCAGGTTCTTTTTCAAAATGTTTTTTCATAGTTTCAACATTTCTAATATCATCATCTGAAAACCCTATTTTTGGTTCGGGTAAAAAGTTGTTACTTATATCATTTTTTAAGAAAGCTTTTTTTCCTATTTCGGCAGATAATTGTTTTACATAAGAAATAAATTCTTTCATAGCCTTTATCTTACCTTCTTCTGGACTTGTTGCTGATCCTTCGCCATATGAAACAGGATAAAATTTGCAAAGATCTAAATACTCATTTAAAATTTCTATTTTATCTTGAGTTCCTTGATATCCTGCAATATCTCTATACTTCTCTAAATTTCTCACCAATTCCGTAAAAGAAATACCATCTCTATTTGATAATATAATATTATAACACGCTTCTCTTAAAACAGAAGGTGTGTGCCCTCTTGCGGTGACAATTGCAAATATTGAACCGTTATTTATCGCTTCAACAAAGTCAGGCCAAGCTGGCCCAACTGGAGCTACCATGCTATCAATTATAAATTTTTTATCACCATCAACTCCAAAGTTTCTAAATGGATTTTCACCAAAACCTACAATAATTTCACCTTCATATTTAAAATCTTCTTTACCTATTTTGGTTCTATAATGTGCAAAATCTTCGGTTGACATTCCAACTTGATCTCCACTATCAGTTTTAAGAATAATTTTTGTTGGCATATTCATAATATTATCATCCCAATCAAAAGCATAATATTTCATATCGGGAGTTCCTTCTTCTGTAATTCCTTCAAATATTTTTTTTCTTATCATTTTGTTAATTTACTAATTAATCTCTCTAACTGAGATTCGGAAACAACAATTGATTTTGGTTTTTTCTTGGTTGTTTCATTTATTTTTTTTGGTTGCTTAGGTTTCATAATTTTTTTATATATAAATATTAGAACTTTATAAAAAACAAATCCCCCCTAAAAAAATAGGAGGGATTTGTTAATTTTATTTAAAAACGATTATATGTTTTCAAATGAAGCACCTGTCGGTGTAATATAGAATGTGATATCTATGAATTCCAAAGATTTTGTTGGTTTGATATAAATAGATCCTACCAATCTATTATTATCCAAATCTTCAACAGAATTAGATACTGTCACTCTAAAGTCATAAAGACCTCTATCTCTTCTAATTGAATCCAAGATAGGATTAACAGCATCAAGGAATTGTTGTCTCACAATCGCATCGTTTTGTTCAAATAACAATCTAACTGCAACTGCTGATATTAATTTACGAGCTTGTAATAACAATCTTCTTACGTTAATTCTATCAAGAGCCGATTGTTTAATTTGTAGAGTTTTGTTACCCCAAATTACAGTACCAACATCAGAGAAAGTTGCAATTGGATTGATTCTTCCTTCGTAAAGAACATCTCTGTCAGTTTGAGATAATTTCTTTCTTGCTTTAACTGAATTAACAAGACCTCTTGTGTAACCTGCGGTTGCGAACCAAGGGAATGCTACGTTATCAGTTAATGCCAAGTTTCTTGTAACCTCAGCTGTTGGTGGAATGTAAATTTGTGTATTATTCACATTATCTCTTGTTAATAACCAAGGATAATATGTCGCCGTATAATTTGAATCAATATCAGAATTATTTAATGTGTCTATTGCGTCTTCAGGTAATATCTGATCAGATTCAAATGATGTTGTTGGAACAAACATTTGATAGTCAGGAGTTGTAACAATATAAATTGAGTCAGCTCTATCAAGTTCGACCATATTAATTGTTTGCTCAACCAATTTAGGATTATTAACATAATCAATACCTGGTGTTACAAACACATTGATATTAACAGATTCAGGATTTGCAAATGTTTGGATACCTAAAAGGTATGCATAATAATCTGTGTTTGCCCAATCAACTTCGTTTTGATTAATTGTTATATTTCTGAACAATCCTTCTCCATTTGCGGTTGGGTATCTTGCTGACGAACAAGCTCCTTTTCTATATCCTCTTCCTCCAAGTACAAATGAATCGTCATTTGTTCTGTATTCTCTATAGATATCCCAACCATCAAATCCACCGTATGGTAATACTGTGAATTTTCTTGCAGATATTCTGTAATAAGGATTTTCTTGAGATTCAGGATCTGATTGGAAACTTGCAGCACCTACTTCAAACGCGACGCTTCCGCTTGTTACATATTCATTTGATATTGTAACGCCAGTTGCATCTTTATCCATGTGGAAACCTTTTGTTAAGTATTTCCATGATTGGAAGTCACTTTCATTTATTGTGCAAAAATCTGAAACTGATTTTTTTCCTTTATAATCCAAAAAGTCGGAGTCAATTCCAATTTTATCTGAAAAACCTAAGTAAGTTCTTCTTACGTTATCACCTGAAGAAGTAATTGTTACACCAGCCCCTGATGGTATTCCAAAAGGAGGATTATAAACAACTTCACCTGGGAAGTTATAACTTGTTTTGTAAGGTGCAAATGGTGGTATCGTTGCCGTTGACGCTGAATATTCTCTCATAACATAACCTTCAAAACCACAAGGTAATGCGTCAGCCGGAGCATCAGGGTTCATTTTCACCATTATGAATTTAGATATCAATCTATACTCACCATCAGATGTTCCTATTCTTTGAGCTACATAATTATTTAAAGTCGGATCCAAAGAACAATTTGTAAATTTCTCAATTACAACTGGATTAGAGTCCGTATCAAAATAATCTCTTACTAACACATCAAATGTGCCATTTTCAAATGACATATTTGCCAATGAAATTTTAACTTGTGTGTTTGCCTCTGATCCGTCAGAAATAAGAACAAACTTAAATAATTGATAAACAGTATTACCCCTTAATTCAGAAACAACCCAAGGTGTTTCAGGTGTTTTATATTGTTCTAAATAGTTAGCTATAGATGATGTAGCGTTGTTTCTTGCACTGTCAAGTTCTATTAAATCACAACTAAGTCCTCTAATATATCCTTTGTTGTAAGCCCATCTTAACATGTTCGAGTAACGTTCTTCAACAAACAAGGGAACTTCAGTTCTTGGTTTTTCAAAGTTTGTTGTTCCAAATACTTTTGTTATAAAGTTAGTATTTGTAGCGTCCATTGATGTTTCAAATTCAAATGCTTGATTTGTTCTTGTAATACCTGAAATTTTGAAAGTTGAGAATGGATTTTTTGTAACTGCTGAGTAAGAACCTGAACAAACCATATTAACTCCTGTTGTTGCAGATACTTGATAAACAGGTCCATTATCAGAAGTATATGTTGCAATACCTCTTGATCTTAATGTGGATACTACAACATTATCATAGTCTGTAAATGATGTTCCTGAGAACCCTTGTATGAACACTTCATAAAATCCAGTATAATAAGTAGTAAAATTAGAAAACGTACCAGAACCAGGTGTTTGGTTAATATAAAAAGAAAATCCATAGTAATTACCATTTGTATTAGTAAAATTTGAATAATACCAAGGGTCATTTGTTGGGTTAGTCAAAGTGTTTGCTGAAAGTGGAATTCCTGGAACACCGAACACGTTTGTACTTGCGGTAAGACCATTTGATAAATTTGTTGCATAATCACTATCTTGTATTGATCCGAAATAATATATGTGTGGTTGGTTTTCATAAGCCGGAACACCTCCATCTATCGCGGTTTGAACTAATTCCTGTAAAAAACTTACAATATCTTCTCTGAAAGTTGATACACTACCATCAAATTTTTGATACGGAACGTCTAAATTATTATCAATCTCAGGAATACCAGTAGGGTCAAAAACATAATTAAACTCAGATGCTTCCACTAATGTAAGGGTATCTCCGATAGCACTAAAATTTATTGTTGGATTACTTGGAGCTGGACTTGTTGTTCCTGTAGCAGCAATTGTTGATTGATCAACATTTGCGATTGTTTTTATCGACCAAGATGGTCCTGCATCATAACCAGATAGACCCAATATCCTTGTTACGAATAATTGATTTGATTGTTGTAGATATGATTTTGCAATATATGCTGCCTCATATTTTGGAATTTGTGTATTCACAAATTTTTCAGGAGATGTTCCTCCGAACATTGTTTGAAACTCGTCATAACTAGATATGAATATAGGTTCAAAAGCTGGACCCTTTAAGGTCTCACCTACTATACCCAACGTTGTAATACCAACACTAGATGCAACAAAACTCAAATCAACCTCAGATGTGTAAACTCCCGGTGAAACGAATACTTTACTGTTTGCCATTTTTTGAAATTTTTTTAAGATTTATTTTTAATGATAAATATTATGTAAATTACCAAAAACTTTACTTGACATAAAATATTTATATTTTAGGGAGAATAAATTCTTCCTTTTTTATCTTATGGATTCTAAGGACGCAGAAGTGAAGAATTTAAAGATTTCAAAAGAAGTTCACGATATATTAAAACAATATTGTGATAAAAGAGGTATAAAAATTTATCGTTTTTTGGAAGCTTTAATTCGTGAAAAGTGTATTGAAAAAAAGGATATATACGGAGAAAATTAATTATATCCCTTATATATTATTTGAGAAGATTGCAAATTGTCGTCTTTGACAACTTCAATTCTTACAAAATCGTTTTTGCTAATTTGCAAACTTTTTAAGTTTGACCCATAATATAAGTTATTCAAAAAAACATCAAAACTTTGCACATTATTTTGTGATAACAACTCCAAATAATTTGCTTGATTAAATGGTATTGTCTGAGTTGTTGTACCCGTTTCAAATACAAAATTTATATTTTGACCTACAGGTTGAGTTTCAGTTCCTATTTCTTTTATTTTTTTCTGTCTTGATTCAGTTTCAAATACAGTTAAAGATCTATTAATCGCAGGACTTACAATAAACTCGTCTTCATCAATTAAAAATCCTAAAACAAAAAATTCATAGCTTTGCACATAATACTTTCTTTTATCAATATCAGATACCGATTCGTCTGTTACATTATTCCATATAATAGGTATATAATGTCCTTTTACTACCATATAAGATTGTCTTGATGCAAACTTTTCCAATACAACTTGATTGAATTTATTTAATTCTCGCATTCTGTTGCAGATAATTTTAACTTGGTAAGTTATATCAACAGGTATAGGTTGAGGTATTTTATATACGTCAGCCCCTATTTTATCCCCATCCCATTTTGGTACGGTCGCATAAAAATATTGTCTTCTATTTGGTATATTATATCTTAATGCCGGATTTGTTCCAAATTTAACTTCAGGTGTTCTAACTGTTGTAACAAAAGGAGGTTTAACATTAAAATCAGAATCAACAAAATTCCAAGTTTCAGTAAACTGAGCCCAGTTTTGTGTTGTGATAATAATATCAACTGAAGGAACAATTTTACCATCGGCAGAAATTTGAAGGTCATCTCTAACAAAATCTAAAAACCCTCTATCTAAATCTGCATGTAAAATAGATTTCGGTAAAAATGTACCATCTTGATTTATTTTTTCAAGTAACTCTTCTCTTCTCGGATAAAGAGTTTTTGAATACGTGAGCGGCAAATATTTTTTTATTTTTTTTGGAAAACCCATCTTATAATCCTCTAAATTCGTTATCTGTTACTGGCGCTGCTAATATGGTTCTATAAAAAGCTTTATAACCCCCATATGAATGTTTGTTATCGGATGTAACACGACCATCATCAATAACAGAATAATATCTTACCTTTGTTTCTGTTTCATAATAACCAATATAATCTCCGTACGCGATATCAATATCAAGTTCTTGTAAATGTTTTATATAAACTGATATTCTAATGTTGCCCGGTTCGGTTTGTTCAATTTTTGAATTTCCCAAAGCTTTTGATGTTGGTGCTGAAACTTGAACGAAAGCTTTAAATTCAACAGGAGCGTCAAACTGTATTCCGTCTTTTAGGGTTTCGCCATAGACATCATCTTTTTTTGTTTTTACCCTATTTACACGATATAACACTAATGTAAAATTCATATCTCCTTCTAACCATTCGGATCCCATATCAATATCTAAATGGTAATCCTCAGCCCCGAAGAACTTACCTAATCTCGTTATGGGAACTTTCTTTGCCATATTATTGATAAATATTTACTTGTTTCTTATTTTTAGTTGTAAAACTATTTTTTTGGAAAACATCATATCAATAGAACAGAAAGCCTTGGAGATACTGTCTTCGTATAATGGTGCCAACAATTTTATATTGAAACTAAAACAACAGCAATCGATTAATAAAAAATTTTTCCCAACAAGAACTCAATCAGATTACATAATATCATATTATGATACCCAACCTAAAATAGCCAAAAAGTGGGTTGATTTGGATCCTTACTTTGCAAAAAAGTTTGCGGATGAAAAATTATTTAGAGAAATTCCAAATAATGTTTATGTTGATAAACTTTTAATTGAAAAAGAAAAATCATATCATATATGGGGCAAGTTTTTTGAATCTGATACGTTAACAGATTTTTGGCTCCCTAAAGGTGCATTGATTAAAACTCACATAATTGAAAAAATTAATATTGATTATTCAAAATATTCTCACAGACCTCCCCTTGACCATCAAAAAGAAGCGATTGAAAAACTTGCCGGTAGCAAAAGATTTATTTTGGCAGACGATATGGGTTTGGGAAAAACGACTAGCACAATAATTGCCGCTTTGGAATCGAAGTCCAAAAAGGTTTTGATTATATGTCCAGCGTCACTTAAAATAAATTGGTTAAGGGAGATTGAGAATTACACAGATAAATCCATTTATATATGTGAAGGTAAAAATTTTTCATCCGATCAAGATTTTGTTATTGTAAATTACGATATAATAAAAAACTTTCACGATATAAAAGACAAAGAAAATTCTCAGATATTAAAGGCAAATTTTGATTTAATAATTATAGATGAGGCTCATTATATTAAAAATTCTCAAGCCCAACGCACCAAATTAATTAATGATTTTGCAAAAAAAACTAACCGTTTATGGTTATTGACAGGGACGCCAATAACATCTCGTCCTATTGATTATTATAACTTATTAAGTTTAGTTGAGTCGCCAGTTTCTCAGAATTGGATGGCATATGTAATTCGTTTTTGCGCTGGTTATCAATTTAAAGCGGGAAATAGAAAAGTTTGGAATGTTAATGGTGCTGCAAATTTAGATGAACTTCGCGAAAGAACATCAAAACAAATTTTAAGAAGATTAAAAACTGATGTACTTGATCTGCCTGAAAAAATAATCAATCCAATTTATTTAAGATTAAGGTCAAAAGAATATGAAAATTTAATGGGTGAGTACTATGATTGGTTTAGAAATAATAAAGAAGAATCTTCATCACTTACCGTTCAGTTTTCAAAACTGATGAAAGTAAGACAAGTAATCGCAGAAGAAAAAGTTTCTCAAACAATTGAACTCGCTGAAAATATTATTGAGCAAGGTAAAAAGGTTATAATCTTTTCTAATTTTACTGAGCCGTTAAAACGTATTCATGAACATTTTGGTAAAATGTCTGTTTATCTTGATGGGTCCACAACAAAACCCGCAAGGCAAAAAGCTGTAGATGATTTTCAGGATAACGAAAAGATAATGGTATTTTGTGGAAACATTAAAGCTGCTGGAGTCGGTATCACCCTTACCTCGGCTGAGGTTGTAATTTTCAACGACTTATCCTTTGTCCCCTCTGATCATTCGCAAGCCGAAGACAGAGCTTATCGTTATGGTCAAAAAAATAGTGTTTTGGTATATTATCCATTATTTGAAAATACAATAGAAGGGGCAATTTACGACATATTAATTCGTAAGAAAAGTATATTTGAAACTGTGATGGGTGACAACTTAGATAGGGGTAGTGTTGCTGAACTAATATTGAATTCAATTAACGATGCTGGATAATTCGCGTTTTGATAATATTTATGGAAAATGAAAGTAACCGTTTTCCACATAAAATTCGTAGGTGTAAAGACTAATAAAATAACTACTAACACTGGTGGAAAAGAAAAAAATAAGGTCAATGTAACCCCCATGGCTTTAATTAAAAAATTTGAAGGGGATAACCCCTCAGATGAACCAAAAATGTATAATGATGAAAAAACTGCAAGAAAAAGTAGAAAAAATAGCCAATCAGATAAAAAACTTAGAGACAAGGGATAATGAAAAATTGTTTATAAATGAAATGAAAAGAATTGGTATTGAAAAATTACCATATTCATATTCAGCTTTAAAACAATTCATAGACCCTGAAACAATGTCTTACCACTATAACGGACATTACAAAACATATGTTGATAAACTAAACGACGCTTTAAGTAAAAAAGATTATGGCGATGTTGAATTAGAAGAAATTATCAGATCCATCGGTAAATATAATAAAACAATAAGAAATAATGCGGGTGGAGCGTTTAACCACGCTCTTTTTTGGAAGATGTTATCTCCAACTGAACAAAAATGTTCAGGTGCAATTTATGACAGAATAAAAAAAGATTTTCATAATTTTTTAGGATTTAAACAAGAATTTACAGAAAAGGCGAAAAAATATTTTGGATCTGGTTGGATTTGGTTAATTTTAACGAAATCAGGAAGTTTAAAAATTATGACAACCCAAAATCAGGATAATCCTCTTATGAATATTGTAAGAAACGGTGGTTATCCTTTATTGGGGCTAGATTTATGGGAACATGCATATTATTTACGATACAAAAACAAAAGAGATGAATATATTAAAAATTTCTTCAAAGCAATTAATTGGAAATTTGTAAATAAAATGTATAATATGAGAATAAGTAGAAAGTTAAATGAATCAAATATTACAAAAAAAATAATATCAGAAGGTGTTAGTGAATCTTGTTCAAAACAAGAAAATGAGGCATATAGATTTATTTTTAATGTAAATCCGTTAGTTAAGGAAATTTATAAAAAGGGTATCCAATCAGCATTAAAAGAGGTATTTTCAGATAGGTATTATGAAAAGGATGAATTTAAAATGGGGGAAATGGCCGGTGTTTATAATTTGGAATCAGAAGGTAGGTCTGTGATAAATTACCTTAACACCAATTATTCAGGTTTTTGTATATTAGTTAATGATATTAATAAGTTATTGAAAAGCCAAAATGAAAAACCTATAACTCTAATTGGTATAACTCCAAAAGATCAGATAGACGAGGCTAAAAGAATGATATCAATGATTGACCAATTTAAATATAGAATTTTTTCAACCAAATCTAAAACATTCAAAAATTTAATATCAACGTTAGGTGTTACAAATAAATTTGGAAATAAAGTTGAAGATCAAACGATTGTGATGCTAAAACAAATTTTTGGAGATCAGAATGTTAAAAAAATTTCAAGATTGGGGGGTTCAGAAGATATGTTAGGTGGGGTGGATGCTGAGGTTATGATTGATGGAAAAAAACACACCGCACAAATAAAACCTTATTCCAATTATGAGGAGGATGATAAAAATTTTATTATCTTTGGGACTGCAAATGTCAAACCTTATAAAACTGATTGGTTGATATTTACTAATAACAAGAAAATGTTGGTATTTGATAATTCTAAAACAAAAATTGTCGATGGGAATTATACCATACCAAAAGAAACTTTGATAAAAAGAATAAGCTAGCATGAAAATAATAATTTCTGAATCTCAATTTTTGAAACTCAAAGAAAACCAAAAAGAACTTTTGGGAATGTTTGAAGAAAGTTATCTTACTCTTCTTTGTAAGAAGACTAATAAGATGCAAAATAGTCCTGCTTGTAGGTTGCTAGAATTAAAAAATTCATTATCAAGTGATAACTTGAAAAATGATTTGGAAAAGAGTGTAGGGGTTTTATATAATTTCTTCAAAAGAAGAACTGTAGGTATTTTTCCTAAAATTTTAGAACTATCTTTAGAATATCCCGATAGAACTATCAACTTTTTAAAACTTATTGCTGACTTCATCGCCAATCCTCAATTTGATAATGATGAAACTAAAAAAAGGTTATTGCGTCTAAAAAATATTAATACGACACCTGATGATGTTGAGGAACTATTAACTAAGGTGAGGGAAAAAGAATATTCGCTTTATGAGAAGGAATTTGAAGGTGATTATTTTGATCTTACAAGAACAAAATTATCTTTAAATTATAAGTGCGGAGATGAAATTGACCAATCTTTTTTAGAAAAAGTTGAGAATTTCAAAGGAACTGGCGGTAGAGATTTCAAAAACCTTTTAAATGACATGAAAAGTTGTATCTTAGAATCTTTAAATAATCCTATTGTTATAAAGTCTGATGTTAAATCATCAAAACCTTTATATGTAATTGAGGAAGATCAGAAAATTGAAGTTTTTCCTGCCGGATCAAATTTCGAAATTAAGAAGATGGACGCAGAAATTGATAGTTACCTATCTGAATTTTTTTCAATATTTAAAAACAAGGATTTGAGTCATTTAAAGCCTACACATTTATCACTTTATAACACTGTTATTTATGGTATTTATATGTGGATAAAAAGAGCTGGTAAAAAATATTTGAATAATTTAAAATCAAACATGGCAGGTATAATTTTTGAAAATTATCTTATTGTACCTACAAAATATATACAATTTTATTGGTCTAATTTAGGTCAAAGGGGTTGTAAAGAATTAAGACTTTCAATAAGATTCAGAATCAAACCTGAATATAACGGTCAAAAGATTGAAACATATATCTTTAATAGAGAAAGTGATGTATTAGAGAAAAAAGATTACACTGTATCTTCCGAAAACGTTACATATAAAGTTTGTTAGATATTTATATGTAAAAGAAAATTATGGCAGTCATACCCGAACCTGATAGAACAAAACTTTATACACAAGTAAAGCATTTACTTGGGGCTCCTCTAAGATCAATTGAGATTGTTGATGAGCAAATGGACACATTACTTGAATTTTCTATTCAAGATTATGCACAATACGTTCAAGATTGGTTAATTGAATCTCAATGGACTTCTTTATATAACTTAAATTTGGATACACAATCCTTATCAAGAGCTTTTATAACAAAAAGTTTGGATTGGGAAACAAGATACTCTTACGCATATTCTAAAATTGTTGGATTACAAAATAGCGGAGATTGGGTTTTAAAAAAGGACTTCATACAGTTAGAAAAGGGTAAACAAATATACGAAATTCCGGCAGGTCGTGAAATAAACGAACTATTGTGGTTTACACCAGCGACTTTAAATAACATATTTTTTGACCCTTGGTCTTTCGGTGGTATTGGTGCTGGCGGTTTAGGTGGTGCGGGCGGATTTGCTCAAATGGGTACTACGGTTGGTTCATATTTTATGATGCCAGCTTTTGATATGTTACTTCGTATGCAACAAGTAAACATTCAAAGAAGAATTATTGCAGGTGATTTGACCTATAGAGTGACCGCATTACCTGATGGTAAAAAAGCAATTCACTTAATGCAAACGCCAGGTGGTAAATTCGACTTTGGTAATGCACAAATGATGCAGGGTCAAGTTTGGTATTGGTATTATGATACTGAAGGTGCCGATAGAAATTCATGTTTGAAAGATAATCCTGACATTATAAAATTACCATCTGATGTTCCTTTTGACGAACTAGCTTGGGTTGATTTAAACAATCCTGCTAAACAGTGGGTTAGAAGATGGTTTGTTGCATATGTTAAAGAAACATTATCAAGGGTAAGAGGAAAGTATAGTGGAAATCTTAAAACTCCTGATTCTGAACTTACATTAGATTATACTTCTTTAGCAACAGAAGCTAAGGATGAAAAAACTAAATTGATTGAAGAACTTATAGGTGCTGAGGGTAGATTAACTAGATTAAAACCTGAAAAGGTTATGGAAAGAGAAGCGTTAATTGCTGATAACCTAAATAAACAAATGAAGTTCAGAGCTTTCCCAAGACAAATTTACGTAATATAATATGGCAATAATTCGTTCAATACCATCAGAAAAAGTTATTGGTGGTAGAATAATAAAATCTTCAGAAATTGTTATAGTTTCTGAACCGGAATATACATCAAATGGGGAGGGTCTGATAATTTTAAAGGATATCGATTTTTGTAAAGTTAAATTAAATCATTTAGCAACTGACCACGTAAGAATAAAATCTTTAACGAATACTTTAATTATACCCGATATAGGTAGATTCGATGAAAAATATGACGAACTTTCTATTAATTCTGACGCATGTGTTGAATTTTACTTCGCCCAAGGGAATTGGTATATCACAAGTTCTGATGGTTTGAAATTATCTTAAATTAATTCTTGCCACCCCTCCTCTGCCAATTCATACATATAGTTAGGATCTAATCCCCTTTTTTCCCAATATTTGATTTCAGGTTCGGATATTGTCAAGACTTCTTCAACTGAATCTTGGTCTTGTGGTTCAAATGGTTTTCCATTGATTAGTTCGCACTGTTCTTTAGTGAACAAACCTCTACTTTCTGGGTCAGTTATTAACAAACCTTCTCTAACTTCGTCTTTGAATACTACTAGTAATGGTTCAATTCGTTTGTTAAAAACACTTATCGCTCTTGGGACGTTGTATTCTCCTAGCATATCAGGATTATTTTCAATTTCTTTTGGGTCTAACATATAGCAATTTAATCTAATCATAGAGTCCATTTTGTCATCAGGTATTTTTCCATTATTCATCACGTAATAGTCCAAATCTTCTTTTCTCCACCCACTCTTCAATTTATTTACTTTTTGAACATCTCCGTGGGAAGCCTTAACCCCATTATTAACATAATAGATAACATCACCCAAATTTACCTTTATATTATTTATAATCGCAAGTTCAATATGAGCCATACGGCTCATTGCGTTACCAGCCTTTGTTTTTTCATTACATCTTTTTTCGTACTCCTTCATTGAAAGTTTGACCTTGGCTCTTTGAGCGATTTTCATAAGTGGAATTTGTTGGTCAAATATTTTTTGTAAATATTCATAATACCACTCAACAAATTCTTGACCCTTGCCTTCCAATAACATCTTAATTCCCTTATCCAAAAAATCCTCAATATATAAGGGTAGTTTCTTTGACTTGATTGTATTTCCCGTCAGTTTTATTTTACCTTTGTCGGTCATTAAAGCATAGTTTTTTCTTGCCAAATTTATACAAGATGGCCATGTCCCATCAGTATCTAAAGCCATTTCGCCTTTCATAAACATATCGTTAAATTCAGCAACATCGGCATCAGCACCTTTATACTCTTTATCTTTTTTAACCTTCCAATTATTACCTTTACCAATATAAACTCTATTATCACAGCCCTCAGGTTTTGAAAAATTTACTCCGTCGGTGTCTAACACTAAAGGAACATAACCTTTGTTCATAAAAAATTTAACCATCATTCGTAGATATTGTCTGCCAGTACAAGTGATTTGTTCCCCCATATACATATCACCCCAATGGAATACTTGTGGTGCCGAAAGGGCGCCGAATAATGAGTTAATAAATATTTTTATTGGTAATTGTTTTCTATCATAAGATAGAGACTTTTTCTTGTCTGTTTTTTCGTACTCTGAAGCCAAGTTTTTATATAGGATACGTGTATCCCTAAAATACTTCAACATAGATTTCATACCATTCATTATATCACATTCGGGAAACACATCGTGAACTAACTGAATTGATGGGTATAGAGATGAAAAGTCAAGTTTGAGAACGTCTTTTGAGAAACCTACTTTTAATAATCGTGACAATCCGCCCACAAAATCTTGTTTTGATTGTTTTTCAGGTATTGCTAATTTGTATTTATACGACCACGCCAACATAATTAACTTCCAAATTGTTGCGGTTCCGAGTGTGGATGCCCGCTCATATGTCGTAGGAATCATAGATGCCAACAAAAATGTTCCTTGGTTGAACTCTTCATCAACCAAAAGGGTTTCCTCCAAGTCATCGTCAAGGTATCTCTCAACAATCTCATCACCTTTTACTTTAATGTATGTACCAGGAAAACGGGTGTCCAAGTTTTCAAATGCGGGGTTATCGGCTCTTTTATATTTACCATTTTTTATGTTTAACCAATACTCTTCTTTTTTGGCGTACATAGAACCAATCTTATCGTGGTCAATGTATACTCGGTCCTCGGCTTCGGCATCAATGTATTGGGTAATGTATTTAAGACCGGCTGATTTGATGTTTGAGTTAATTGCTTGGGCTCTTCGCACAGAGTGTAATATGTCAATAATATTATAACCCCACATTCCGACTTGATTATACTTCTCAATCTCGTTTGCGAGCTTTAATAAATTTTCTTTTTGAGAAATATTATAGTTGGGGTTTAAGGTTTTACAGGTTTTTTTGACATCAATATTTAATACCTTACAACGTTCAAATATCCAAAACCAGTCAAAGTTAAATGAATTATAACCGCCAATAATTGATGGTTTTAACTTGTCTATAATTTTAAAAAACTCTATTAATCCGTTTCTTTCTTGCTCTTCGTTTGAGCATTCAATAACCTGTTTAAATCCTTTATTTGTTTTAATTCCAATCATAAAGATACGACCGTCCTTGGGTTCCAAAGAGGTCGTCTCCAAGTCGAATACCAACCTTGTGATATCATTATATTCCTCATAACCCTTGAACAATCTTTTTTCTTTGGAAATTAGAAATTGTTCTACAGGTGGTAAAATTAATATGAGGTCTTTTGTTTTTTCTCCCCAAGGATCAATTCCACCATCTCTGAAAAACTGAATAAGTGATCTATAACCTTTAAGAGATTTTACCATATATTTTAGTCCTCTTTCCAAACGGTCATTGCCTTTGGTTTCCAATTTTTCTATAACGATACCATATTTTGACATCGCTTCTTTTTGTAAGGCTTTAGAGGATTTGTAGAAGTTTTGATCTTTTAGATCACCAACCCACGCAAAAGGAATAAAACTTTCTTTATGAATTGATTTTCCTTTTATTGGATCTTCTTTGATTTTGAATATTGAGTCGGATGCGTAGTCAAATTCTACTGCTACGATATATTGCTCGGGGTCATTTCCTTCAAGAAATGATTTAATTTCTTCTTGTGATAACATATTAAAAATTTGGTTTATTCGCTGCCGAACTTGCCGACATTTACCTTAATGTGTGTAATGATAAATATAAGGGAGGGTTAAGTCAAATTGTTCCGTTATGATATTTATTTGTTATGAGAGATTTAATTAGAAAAATATTATTAGAGTATTTGAACCCTGAATTACTGTTGGAGGGTAAGGCTACTGTAGTGGTTCCACAAAAAATTAATATAGAAATCGATAATTATTTGGATAAACTAAATGGATTTGGAAGGGGGTTACATGGATTTTTTTATGATAGAAATTTAAAAGTAAAAAGAAGAAATTTTATTGTTGAGGATACGATTCATTTCAGACAAAGATTGTTTAGGTTGAGTGAGCCTGAATATCAACCAAATGGTGATTTATACGACCCGAGAATTGTGAACCCATCTACACTGGAAGGTTTGAAGTTATTGAAGAATAATATCAATTATATTTCAGAAATGTTGAGGGACGGTATAATAAAACCAAACAATACTTATATAAACTTCTATACTAGAGAATCAGAACCTTATTCTATGATGGTGTTTTTTTCAAAAAGTATATCTAGCCCTAAAATTATTAATATAAGACTCATAACCCAAATCAAAGGGGTTAAATTTTCTAACAAAAACACCTCATTAAAATCAACATTGAGTATAGAACTCCCACTTACTGACGAATCTGTTGTTGGTGGATATATGAGCCAAATAATAGAACGAATCAAAAAAAAATTAGGACTCATCATTTGATTGACAAGTCCTAATTATGTTTCTACCGCCTTGACGATAAGGAATAAATTAAAAACTTATTCCCGAGTTGGAATTTCGAAGAGCCAACCACTCCGCTCGGTCGGGTGTATCCGAGAGACCCACTCAACCACCACCTTTCGATGTACTCGGCTAGACTTTAATCACACCTCGTTTTCGGTTAAGTTTTCTGTTCATTGTTTGAACACTACAAAGATACAAAACTTTTTTTAACTGACAAATTTTTTTTTAAAAAAATTAATCACAACAAGGGAACTCAATCTCATAGTTTGAGCTAAATCCCACATCATCAATAGCAAAACTATCAATTACGTTAATATAAATTTTATCTGTAATCGGTATAAATAACACCCCATCAGAATTTTTAACCATAAATTCTGCGTAATATCTTCCCAACTTTTTGGTTTGATTTTTTTTAAATTGATAATAAACAAAATATTCTATTTGGCCATCTTCTGTTAACCCTGACTCTGTTGTTGCTGACACTGATGATATTTTAGGAATACCTGTTTCAGCATCGGTCATAGAGAAATAAACCTCAGATTCGCTAAGGATTGACATATTATTCATAAAGTCGCTTCTTCCGTTCTGCGATAATTCTACTTTTAGTAAAGGTAGAGTTGCGTTTTTTTTAATGAACCATTCCATATGTTATCTTTTAAATAGATTGATAAGTTCTTTCTTTTCTTCTTTAGTCATTGGTTTATGTTTGAACATATTAACAATTTGTTCTGAAGTGTAACTATTTTAGTTTTGAAAATATTTCTCGATTCGTTTACTTAATCTAATTCTCGGATCATTTATTTCTCTTCCTAAATCCTCGTATTTCATTACAAATCCAAAACTTAAAAATATCCTTCTTGAATTAAATTCGTTAGTCCAATGTTTATATAAGGATGCCTCGAAACAATACAGGTCGGTCTCCTCAACTTTAATCGACTCTTTATCTATAAAAAAATCATAATCTTCGGATAATACACTAACATTACATTTGTAGTTAATATATCCATCGATTGAAACATCGTAATGAGGATTTATTTTTCCCCCTTTATTCATATCAACCGCCTGAAGATAAACATTATCCTTTTTTAAATTTAATTCTTTAGATATTCTTTCTATTATATTGTCAATGAAGTCGGGTAATGATTCTTTTGATACGTCAGATATTGATTGGAATTTTGTGATATAGTTTGTTAATGGTGTATTTGAAATGTCAAACATATAAGATTTGCCATTAAGTGTTTTGGATAACTCTGTTAGGTGATAATTACTATCATTACCTTTATGACTAACTGATCCTATCCACTCCACTATTTGGTTTGATTCATCTTTTGTAATGAATTTTTTTTTTATCTTATATGTTTCCGTATTTTCCAATTTTCTTTAAGTTGTGTTTTGTTAAAAATTCCTTTGGGTTCATTGCTTCAATTATTGTTAGTTCTGCCGAGTCCATAAGTTCTTTCGCCCTTTCTTCAGGAACCGCCATTACACACAATTTATGAGTCGCAGGTAATTCTCCTGTTGGTGATAAATCTATTTTTAAGATATTATCATTTTTCATTTTTTCTCTTGCTTGAAGAACTTTGCTTTCTTCACATAATATACAGATTCTCATAATTTAAATTTCTTATACGTTTATGTCTGTTATGTTTAAGATATCCGAACTATCATAATAGGACAGTCTCTTACTACCACCTTGTCTTTCAAAAATTTGACAAGTGTAATGTTCATATACAGACGGATTAGGACCAATACCTGTAACCGTAACAATAACATCATCAGAATAAACCGAATCAACAGTTATAGTTATGTCTTCCGTGCCACCAAACTCACTTCCAACTATTGTTAATATCTCCCCAACTTGATAGGAACCACCACCATTACTCAATACCACACTATCAACTAGTCCGTCAATAACTTCAACATCAAAGGTTGCGTTTTCACCACTACCCGTACCTTGAGCAACTATATTTGTATATGATCCTGTAGTACCTGTTGTATTAAGTGGGAACCAAGAATCTGGTATTACGTTCCAAGTGCTACCGGAGTCCGAACTATATAATAAAATTACGATATCTTGTCCACTTCTTTCCTGTAATCTAACTTTAACAGGATATGTTCCGGCAGTTAATGATATTGGATACTGATTTCCACCAGGAATATTTCCGGTATCGCCATGAGCGCCATACCAATCAGCAACTTTAACTCCATTAATGAATGCGTCTGAACCATCATCACTACTTAATCCAAAATAATATGTATTACCAGAAGGTATTTGTATATAACCATCTATTACCATTCCATATTGATTTTGGTCAACACCTGTTTTTGTTGTGTATGAAACACCTTGAATATTAGGAGAATAGTAGGTATCAAAAAGAGGACTATTATCTATTAGATAATCCATTTCACTTTCACTACTTGGAAATTCGTATGTTGAATCGGCAGGTTTATAAATTTTAACACTTAATTTGTTAGTTGAAAATCCACTTATGACACCCGTTACACCACCAATTTGACTTCCAAGTATTGTGATTGTATCACCTGTCTGATATAACTTACCCGATGTGTTACCACTAACACCTATAACGGTATTTCCTGAAACTTCAATATCAAAAGATGCGTTAACCCCGTGACCACTTGTTGCTCCACTTAAATTAGTGTAAATACCATCGGTTGTACCAGTACCTAAAGCATTATATGTAAACGCTGTTATATTACCGTAATTAGGTGTAAAATCAACAGCATTAATGTTTGTGTCAATAACATTCCATTGAAAATAATCACCAAGAGTATTATTTTGGAAGTAATTACCAACTCTATTGTTATAGAAGTATTCACCGACAGTGTTATTATAGAAGTAATCACCAATATAGTTTTTCTGTGTGGCAGAACCTCCAAATCCAAAACCTTCACCTATTGTGTTGTCAGTAAAGAAATTACCAATTTCATTATATGCAAAATTTTGAGCTATTGTATTATTATCAAAACCAGAACCAATGTTGTTAGTTCCAAATACGTCACCGATAGTATTACCATTAAAATCACCTTTAATTACATTTCCAAAAACCTCACCCAAAAAGTCATTACTTACAGTAAAAGGACCAAAGGAATTACCACCACAATTCCCACTAAATTCGTTTGCCGCAACTCCCCAATCTACTTTATTAGTATTAAACTCTTGATATGTTATATTACCCTTAAATTCATTGAATATTTGGTTATCATAAAACTCACCATATATTGTATTATTCTCAAATGATTCGCCGATTCTATTGGTATATGTTTCTCCACTTATATTATTACTATCAAAACCAGATGCTATATCATTTCTATAAAAATTATTAGTAATTGTATTGGATTCAAAACTAACACCTATTCTGTTTTCGTGAAATTGTTTACTTGATGGGTTTAATATATCACCTAATGTGTTATTGTAAAAATATTCACCAATAACATTATCATAAAACCCACAATAAATGTCATTTTGATTAAACCCGTTACCAATTAAATTACCATAAGCCCCCCAATAAATTTTATTTTGATAAAATCCGTTACCAATATCGTTTTTATAAAATTGTTCTTTAATTTTATTATTGTTGAATTGATTACCAATTTCGTTATTTTGAAAATCTCCACCACTTATTTCATTATCTCGGAAATCATTCATAATATTATTTCTGTAAAAACTATTTTGAACTATATAGTTGTTATAAAAGTTTTCACCAATTCTATTATCATAAAAGTTTGATGTGATTCTATTATCGTAAAAATCGTTTCCGATAACATTACCATCAAAGTCATCATCAGTAATGTTGTTATGAAAATTGTTTCCAACGTTATTATTTTCACAATCATCAAAAAATGTGTTATTATAACAGTTGTCACCAAATTTATTCCCGATAAATCTATTATGAAAAACATTATTGGCTAAAATAAATTCATTTTCCTGCCAATTATATAAGTTGGCGTGATTACCAATATAGTTGTTAAAATTATCAGTACCTTCAAAAGTGTAATATTCCTCAAATTGAGACCCACCTTGGACATTATTTTGATAATAACTACTATACTCATCCCAATCAGTTGGGTACATTTTTTTACCCGCAGAAACACTAGTTGTTGTTAATCCAGTCACCGTCATTTCAGTGTCACTTACAATATCTATGATTTCATATATTTTATAAGCAGAATCATCAAAACCAACTATATTACCAACACCGATACTATTGAAATTAATACCGGTACCACTAACACTCATTGTTAAACCAGAAACAACTGAAACCTGAATAGTCCCATTATAAGGATTATTTAATTGATATTCATAATATCTATATCTTTTGAACTTAATCTGTCTATGATCATAATCCGTTCTATTATTGAACTCATCAATTCTTTCTGATATTCTACCATAAGCAACCCCACTTGTTCTTTCTGTTGAACTAAAAGTCCAATCGTATCTAATTCTGTCATTAGGATATGCCGGTTGGTAAGCTACGTCACTTATAGTGTTGGAACTTATTGCAAAAACAACTATTGGTTGAACATCAGTATCATCTCTATAAATTTCGCTTGTTATGGCATTTTTATTATAATCATAATCAGGTTGATCATAACAAGTTTTAAAATCAGTTATGATATAGTAACTCCCCGTATTTAAAGTTTCTCCTGTAATTTTATCTACAAGTTCAGAATAAGTTACCTCAACGGTAGAATTTGAAGTTATGGCAGATATCGCCCCTTGGTATGTTGTTCCCTCATCAACGAAAGGGAATATACTTGTCTGTGTTAAATTTCCTACAGGTAATTCTGAAATTCTAATTGTGCTCATTTTAAATTTTATTTATAAATATCTTTTATTTTTTATTATGCGTTTGTATTATCATTTTTTAACAAGAACCTGAAAATGTTAGAGGGAATTGGCAGTCAAACGCGACTTCGCCGCCAGGACCCGTAAATACATAGGTATATGTACCATCAGATGATACTATTCCCACAAAACTTGTTGAACCAACATTATCGGTAATTATATCATTTACTCGTATTTGCAAAGTTTCAGAAGTTTGTGTTAATTGTAATTGATTTGTGTTAATTGAAGTTACCCCATTAAATAGCGTTGGAACAACTATTTGACGAACACAATTTGGCGTTAAGGTTGGGGTTGGTGTGGGCGTTAAAGTTGCAGTTTGCGTTGGAGTTAAAGTTGTGGTTGGAGTTAATGTTGGCGTTTGAGATTTTGTAGGGGTTGGTGTTATACAAGGGTTAAGTTCAGATATAATATCAAAATCATTTTCTGTTATAATTGTGTTTCCAAGTTCATCGGTTATAAGTTGATAACAAATAGTAGTTGGGGATGGTGTAAAAGTAGGGGTAGGAGTTGGAGTTTTGGTGGGGGTTGGAGTTATACAAATATTTAATTCAGATGATATATTTAAATCGTTTTCAGTTGATAACAAATTACCAAGTTCATCGGTTATAAGTTGATAACAAATAGTAGTTGGAGTTGGGGTTATAGTTGGAGTTAAACTTGGAGTTGGGGTTGGCGTAGGTCCTGGATTAACAAATACGGTATATGAATTAGCTCTAACAAATGAAGCCAATCCTATTGGTAGAACCTGTAAATTTGAAAAACTTGCTTGCTGCGTTAAATTATTATAATCCGCATCACTTAAATTAATGGTTAGATTAGCAGATGTTTGCAAACTATTAATTGTAAGCCCTGTTGTGATAACTAAACTACTTCCTGTAAATGTTTGTAGTGTATGTGTGAAATTAAGTGTGGTTTGATAAAATACGGGTGAAGATGATGTTAATATATAATTTATAATTGTGGATCCCGAGCTTACCTCAGCATCCAAAGTTAAAGTATAATCCTGACCAAACTCGTCACTACCAGAACTTTCAAAAATATTAATATATAATTTTTCTCTAATTGGTAATATCAAGGTTCCTTGCTCGTTTTTTAAAACAAACTCACCTTCGTATCTTCCAACTTTGTTGGTGTATTTTTTTGGAAACTTATAATATATGTAATATTCAATTTTCGCATTTGGTTCAATTTGAGTTTTTTCAACAAACCCGGCAGGTTCCAAATGTATTTTGTAAGATCCGGTTTCAACATCTATCATAGAAAAATAAATTGATGATGATTCGATAAAACTCATAAATGAGTCGGTTTCAACTCTTCCATCATCAACCACTTGCATTTTTATAAGTGGCAAAGTTGCATTTTTCTTGATATTAAATTCCATAACATATAAATACAACAAATTTATAATTATGACTCGTATATTTATATATTGTTATGAGAGAAATTATTAAGAATATTTTAATTGAATTATATAACCATAAAAATGGGTTATTGACAGAAAGTAAAGCAACCGTAAATGTCCCAACAATAATTGATAATAAAATAGAATCGTATATAAATAAGGTTAATGGTAAAAATGGATTTATGGGATATTTTTTAGATAAAGAAGATAAAATAAGATCTAAAATTTTTAAAATAGAATCATCATTACATTACAAACAAAGATTATTTAGAACAAAAGAACCTGAATACTTATTAAATGGTAAACTTTACGATAAGAATATTATAGATCCCAAAATTAACGAAGGTGTTGATTTAGTTATGAATAATATCAATCGTATTGCGGAATTAATCAATAATGGAGTTATTAAGGTAAATAATAATCCATATATATTGTATAGTAAAACTAACCCAATAATGGGTGTTATTGTTGCTTTCTCCCGCGACTCGTTAAACAAAAGATTAATAATTATTAAATTAATTACTCAAATAAAAGGTGTTAAATTTTCAAAATCAAATACCACATACGGATCAAACCCTATAATCGGTCTTGATGTTGATGACACGTCATTAATTGGTCAATACGCGAAAAGATTGGTGGAACGTATAAAATTAAAAATGGGGCTAATCACCTGAGTGAGAAACCCCATTTTATTTTAACTACCCCAGCAGTAAGGAATGAATTAAAACTCACACCCGAGCCGGAATTTCGAATAGCCGGCCGCTCCGCTCGGTAGGGTTTATCCGAGAGACCCACTCAATCACCGTCCTAAGACGTAGTTAGCTAACCCTTTAGTGTCCACCTCTTTTTCGACTGAGAATTTGTTTTTAATCTTTCAACACTACAAAGATATAAATATTTTCTGACTTGTCAAAATTTTTTTTAAAAAGTTTCACTTTTGTTGATTATCAGATATTTATAAATATGGGAAGACAATTAATGCAAAAAGAGAAAAAAAAGGTAAAATTCGGAATAAGTTTAGATCCTGAATTATTTGATAGAATGGTCAAAGAAAAAATTAAAAAATCAACATTGATAAACAGATTACTCAAAGAGTATTATGCAAACAAAGATATGCAGTAAATGCGGTATAGAAAAAGAGGTTTGTGAGTTTTATAAACATAGTAAAAATCCTAATATATATAGAGGTCAGTGTAAAAAATGCATGAATAATAGTTCGGCTCAATATAACTCTAATAATAAGGAAATTATTTCAGAAAAAAACAAAAAGTTTAGACTAGAAAATCCTGAGATTAACAAAGAAAAGTGCCGAAATTATAGAAGAAATAATCCAAACCATTTTAGAAAATGGGTTGAGAAAAATAGAGAACATAGAAAAAAATATATTTTGGAGTATAACTCAGACCCAAAAAATAAAGTTAAAAATTCATTAAGAAGTAGAATAAACGAACTACTCAACAAAAAATATAATAATCCGAGAACATTAGATTTAATTGGGTGTGACTATGAATTTTTATTAAAACATCTTGAAGATAAATTTACTGAAGGAATGAATTGGGATAATTACGGGTATTATGGATGGCACATTGACCATATAATACCGTTATCATCCGCTAAAACAATAGAAGATATTTATAAACTTTACCATTACACAAATCTTCAACCTCTTTGGGGAAAAGACAATATGCAAAAAAGTAACAAAATATTAAATTAACATTCTTTTCTTAAAGACGCATCATAGTGTTCAAACCGATGGTGTTCGGTTGGTGTCATCAATAAAATAGCTGGTTTTATTTTACCTTTAACTGTTTCTTGAAAAATAAACGACATAAGGGACTGTTCATAAGGTGACGCAAATTTGGTATCAATAAAACACTTTTTATTACCTTCTTTAGACATTATCTGAGGCCAGTTACAATAAAAAATTTCACCTGTGGCGTAAGGTAATCCCTCAAATGATTCTATTGTATTATATTTAGTTCTTGGTGAATTAGGATCCAATCCTTGTACCGGCAATTTCTGATTATCGGGCCATTGCTTTTCTCTAAATGATTGTGGAACATTATACCAGGCCCACTGCGTACCATTATCTCCAAAAAATTCTGAGTAATTCAATTTAATAAAATCAAACTTCTTATTGTTCATTAACCTAATTAATTTATCATATAAGTTAGGCGAATATCTACTAAATCCATTTCTACAATATCCTATTCTATCATCACTAAATGACATGTCATCTTCGTAAAAAAAATAGTATTTATGATTACTACTATTAAAATGTTCGGCGATAAATTGTCTTCCTCCTGTTATTCCAATATTATCTTTCTTAATATGTTCAAAACCGTATGCGGTACATAAGGCAATATATTGGTCGGTGGTACTCAAATCAGTTGAGTTATTTAGTAGATATTTTTTTGGTTTGTCAATGAAGTTTTTATCGTAAGACATCATTGAATGTATTAATGTCTTAAACTGATTTGGTGAATTAAATCCTATAACATACAAAGCAACTTCTTCTTGTGGTAATGTTGGTTCAACATTGATTATTTTATCAATCAAAAATGAGGGATCAAATTGGATTTGTTCTTTATTATCATATACACCATTTTTTACGTCTTCAAAAAATTTACTTAATAATCCGTTTGAATCTATGTTATAGATGTTAATTAAATTTGGATACAAATAAGTCATTATGGTAAATATTGATTCTTCGGTACCCATCAAACCTTTATCCAATGAATCTTTTAAAAGATGATAATAAAGGGTATTAATTTCTGATATCGCTTCTTTTTTTCCTCCAAAAAAACCGGCTCTTGCAACTCTATTTACTCTTTCTTTCGCATATTGGTTTATCGCGTCGTATTTGAATCCATGAATTTCTGTATTTGTTTCATATGGAAAACAAATGAACATAAACTTATCAACAAATTTAGATATCTTGTCTAAAACGTTATCGTGAGAAAAATAACCTGAATGAACAGTGTTGGTTAATCCTGCGTCAATCCAAAACATATGTTCGGAATCAAACTTATCCAAAATTTTTGCGTCATGTAACAAAAACATTTTTGACATAACTAATGGATTATACATTTCAAGTTTTGCTTGTGTTGATTCTGATAACCAGCCAACTTGATTGTACCAGTGGGGATCTTTTCTTATGGTTTGAATTTTTTGGTAAAATTCGTTATTTGTGAACCAAGTTAAATCTTTTAGGATGAATTGCGTATTAGATTCGTTTCGTCTTTCAAAAACAAATTTTTTAAGTTCTTCATCTCCAAAGATTATAAGATTGGCCTCTAACTTTAATAGTTCGTTAAATTTATTTAGATAATGTTCATAGTTTCGTGACCAACCTTCTTGTAATTGACCTCTTCCTATATCCCAAAGCCCAGTGACTAGTGTTGTTTTACTTTCATATTTTGGAGTAACATCTTCAATTTTTGGTTCTACTTCTATAACTTTATCATCACCTTTAATTAACAATCCAAGTTGGTCAGCAACTTTTGTTACTGTGTAAGGTAAACCTTTTTTAGATAAGAAATCCTCAATTGCAGCTCTTACACCCGGTAAATCACTTCTTTCATAATCATGAAATAATATATAACCACCATCAGAAACTTTATCAAATATTTTTTCCAAACTATCGTAAATCGAGTCATAAAAATCACCGTCCAAAAACGCGAAACAAATTTTTTGTGGAATTTTATAATGTGGTATCTCCTTGAACCAATCTTTATGTATGAATGGGATTGGGATGTCATTTTGTATGAAATTATTTATTAAAACGTCTTCAGTTGTTTTTAATGTTCTTGGTTTCCAACCAGAATTTTCTTCCCATTTTGATAAATCGGGTAGCCCTTCAAAGGAATCATAAACAAATAATTTTTTGTCTGAATTTGTTTCAATCAGAGTTTTCATCAAATATTTTGATGACTCACCAACATAACATCCAAACTCAACTACGTCACCTTCTATGTTTTTATTAATTACAGTCAAAAGTGACTCTACTAATTTTTCTACTTGTTCAGGAGTATTCATACCTCCTTCGATTTTGATATTTTCGAATTCTAAAATTTTTTTAATCATTTGTTAAATTTTTTCCGTTGTTAAGTGCCGACCAATAACAGTCTTCAATCCAACCTTCATAGTTCATAACACAACCTTCATTATCTGAATAGCTCATCATTTGAGTGAACATTAGAGGAATTGAAATTCCTACTTTAAAGTGTTGATTAGGAATTCTATTATTTTTTTCATCAGTTGAGTTATAGCTTATAAATTCATCGATATAAATTCGATAATATGGTGAATTCGGGTTTTGGAAGTCTTTCAAATGATTTAAAGCATATTCCATGAATTTTCTTCTGTATAAGAAGGCTTGAGCACACAAACAGTTAGAAACCGTTCCAAAAAAATCTGAATCTTTGATAATACAACTCTCCCAAAATGGTCTGGTACCCAATCCGACTAAATCATATTTTTTAGATTCTTTCATTAAGTTTCTTAAAACTTTATCAATCTTATCTTCATCAATCATTTGAGTTATTTTGATATCATCCTCGAAAATAATTATAGATTCATAACCATTCTGAATTGCCTTTTCAAAAATATTCAAATAAGCCATCGTACAACCAAATTTTTTCCAAAAAGGGTCTTCAAATTTGACACCTTCTTCAAATTGCCAACCAGTTATTTTTAATTTTTTTAAAACATCAATAACATTTTTCCGTCTATCTGACCTTTCTGGTAAATTTATAACAAAGCCAGCATCTGCCAATTTTATGTTTTTATATTTGAGGTATTTTTTTTTCATATAAAAATTAATTAATCACTTTCACTCAATGGGTTATTTTGTATATATAAGTTAGCATTATCTTCTGCCATAGTTTTCAACTCATTTTGAAATCTCCTCGACGCATCTGTATGTCCACAGTATGGTCCTTCCCCTATGTTACCATAGTAGAAGGTCCCCCATTCATCTTTAATGTCATTCCAATTATTTTCCGAAATAATTCTTTTATATTCTCTAATCATGCTTTCCTCAATATTACTTTGTCCTTGATGTACAACACCAATAGAGGGATTATCTATGTATTTATCGTACCATTCCTTCATTTTTGATACTCTCAGCATCATAGGTCTATTTGACCATTTTGTGGTTTTGACTAAATCCAACTCGGTTATTCTTTCCTCAATTCCATACGGCGTTTCATTACCGTTTTTATCAACAGATAAATCGAAACCCCTCATTTGGTTATCATCTGTATTGAACCAAACTAAATGCACAAAATCGTATTTCTGAAACGTTTTATATAATTTAGTAAAATCTATTAAATTTTTATTTAAGAAGATCGCATCATGTTCCAACCAAATCATATATTTGGTTTTAATTTTGTGTAAAGCTATTTTCATACTTTCAGCAACTCCTGTTTTTGAATATAAAATTTCGTAGTTTAGAGGGGTTTTTCTATTTAAGAAATAGTGTATTAAATCATGGGGGTTTTTTGTTCCAAAATAATCATCATAAATTATCATAAACTTACATTTGTATAATTCATCAGGTAATGACTTCAACAAATATTTTAGATAAAATAAAAAGTTATCACAAAAATATCCAGGTATTACTATTGTGGTGTCAGAAATGAATTCATCTTTAGAAACTAATTCTTCCATAGATATATTTTCTTTTCTATTATAGAGAAATTGATAATAATTATCATCTATCCATGTGGTGTAGTTAACAGGTCCATTTGGTTGTAGTGTAGAGATAAGGCCGATCCCGTGATGAACTATTAATGGTGTGGTTGCAAAAACATTAAATCCTGATTCCGATAATTTTGGTAACCAATCGTCAATTGCGATTAAATCACGTTTATAATTAGAATTTTTAAAAATAAATTCAAAGGCTCTTTTTTTAATAATATAAGCCCAACCACCAGTGCTTTTAAATATCTTTGAGAGAGTTGATGTTACAGGAATCATAAACGATTTGGGATTACAACCAAGTAAAATAACATCCCATTCAATACTATCCATATCGGTCTTCAATGTTTTTAAAATTGTTTCTAATTCGAATTTTTCGTTCAACATATATGGATACTCTAATATTTTTGCGTCATCTTCAAATATCACAATAGAATTTAATTCAGTTTCTAAAACTTGACGAAAAACCTCTAAATGTGATTTTGTACAAGAATATTGAATAAATGGGTCAGTTAGTGCTTCAAATCTATTTAAACCTTTCACTTTGAATTGTTCAATTTGTTCTGTCATAATTTTTTCACGGTCGGTAGATTTTTCTAAATTTATATAATACCCTTGGTCCGCCAATTCCACTCCTTTGATTGAAAATTTCTCAGATTGTATTTTTAATTTTGTCGAGTTTATATTTTGTATTTCACCATCCATTTTGTTTTCATTCGTAGAAATGTTGTTTTTTTCTACTTTTTTAAGTACTGCCATAGTTGACCCCCATTTTATTTCATAAATTTCTAAATATTCTATACTTTTTTTTAATTGTGAAAACTCACTCATTGTTATGAAATATTCCGAGTTTTCTGATAAAACCCCTTTTTTTAAATCTTGAAGTAATTTTAAAGTATTATTACTTTCATTTCCTCCCCACGTATGATTACAACTTTCTTGAAAACTTTTATCAGATGTTTGTAAATCTTCAATAATATAATAACCACCATTTTTTAAATTATTAGAAAATAAATTTACCAAACTTCTTTGTTGTTGTATCATTTTATGACCCCCATCATCAATTATTATATCCATATCTTTAGGTAATTTTTTGAGGTCAACATCCGATTCCTGATTAGCAATTATTGTTTTAATATTATTAGTTTCATATTCAGTTTTATCTTCAATATCAATACCAATAATGTTTGAACCTTCAAAAAATTCATTCCAAACTTTTAATGATTCACCATTTGAAACACCTATTTCCATTAAGTTGATTTTTTTACCAAATAAAGGTTTTAAATATTTGTCATAAATATAAAAATATCCATGAGAAATTTTGTCTGTATCATATTTTACAGATATAGATGTCAAACTTTTTTGAGTATTAGTTTCTGCTACAATTGGTTCTGTTTGTGGATATCTATCCTCATATACGTGATGAGGAGTAAACGGTAATTCATTCCATTTTAAACTAAAACCGACCATAGGTATTGTCAAAGACCAATTTCCACAAACAACACTATCATAACCAAACCCATGTTCTTTTTTGTAACCAAATTCTGTTAGTTCATTCCATTTTTCGGCAAAATTTATAATATCTTTATTTGTCTTCCCCATATAAAAAATCACGGGACCGTCAGGGCTGTTGAATTGATAATCTTCGTAATTTAATTTAAAATGTCTTATATACTTTTCATGTTGGGAAAAAGCTTCAAACGAACTATCTTTTTGGTATTGAAAGATTGCTTGATTTGTAATAATTGTATTTTCAGTATATAACTTGTGTAATTCTTCTTTCAATCTTTCACCGTCAAAATTTTGGTTTAATACAACGTCACTATCTAAATTTATGACATAATTATATCCTAGCTCCCCAGCTTTTTTGAGAATAAATCTTTCGATATTCCAAGGGAATTTACCAGGATATAACCCATATGGACTTTCGGGTAATTTTTCAAATGTTTGTGAAACTAAATAATCTTTTCTCAAATCTTCTATATCGAATACTTTGATATTGTCATTGACATAATTTTCGAACTCTTTTGGAAGATTGGTCGATATTAAAAAGTCAATTCCAAATTGATTCAATTTTAAATCTATATAACTTTGTAATGTTGTTTTTTTTAATCTATCCGTATAATTTTTATAATGTGTGTCTAAAACAAAACATATTTTATTTTTTTTTGGTTGGTCTGTAACACCTATTGTTTTATTTTTTTTAAAAATTGTAAATTCTGTAAGGTCTCTATACCCATTATTTTCTTCTAAATCCTCAACATACTTTGGATAATTTTGCATTAAAGCTAATCCGTGTGCCGCCTGTTGTGGTGTCATGTACATATTCCAACCTAACATATCTATATCATCTTCGTGATACAATTTTTCACTTCTTCCTTCATATCTAGCTTTCTTAAACCAATTTGCCGCAACATCATCATCTGTTAAAATCATACCACCCTTACCTATTTTCAAATGTTTTTTAATATGAAAAGATAAACACATAAAACTACCAGGAATATACATACCTGACGTAAATCTCTTAGCGGAATCATAAATTGGGTATGGTTTTAATTGATACATACCTTTCCATTCATTAGTTTCAGTTCTTGTATCAATAATAACCTCTCCTCCCGCATGTATAATTGATTGAGGAACTGATAAGTACGTTTTTGATGGAATTGTAACTTCTTTTACGTTTAGATATTTGCAAACTAAAAAAATTGCATTTGTACAACTATCGACTGAAATTGCATATTTAGCACCGGTATAATTGGCAACCTCTTCCTCAAATTGCTTCACGACGTTATAAGGATTATTTATAGGTTTTCTATACTCCACTCTCATATTTGTAATATTTAAAATGCTCATCCGTTTTATAATTTTTAAAATTATTTTTTTCAAAAGTTTTTTGACTTGATACGTTTTTTAATAAAACTTTTGCAGTAGCAATATTATTTATTTTTAAAATTTCTCCTACCATAAATGTACCGATCCCTTTATTTTTAAAATTTGGATCAACCGCCAATCTAATATCTTCGTCAACAACACCTACAAACCCAACAGGAGTATCCCCACTCAAACAAATCCAATATTCATTTTTATGTTTTTTCATATATTCGAACTGTTGACTATCTGAAATTTCAACTCTTTCCAAGAACCCACTTACATTTAAGGGATGGGTTCTTAAATCTCTTATGAATAGGTAAAACTCTTCTGAGTTTTTCACTAACTTTAAAAAATTGATCACAAATTCCCACTTATTCTCTCACACCATCCCTTAGATGTGGAATATGGCCATACAACCCAATACTTAGGTTTGTGAGATGTTTGAAACTCTCGCCACACCTTACAATAACCATCGGGGTCGTTTTTCATTCTATTAATTTCATTCACATCGGCATCTTTTCTAAAAATGGTTTCATCTTTTTCATCATGAAATGCCACAACCCAAAATTCATAATCCGTTTCTGGAACTTGCGAATAACCAACATCAATACAATGTTTGAAGATCTGCGCAAAACTATTTTTCCAATCTTCTTCGTTGTCAAATGTATATGGATTTGGTGGATAGTTTTTATCTAAGGTGTACTGCTGAACCGCACGTTTTTCAAAAAGTAACCCCGAATATTTTTCATAATCTTTTAAAGTTCTTTCTGTTCCGAAACCATAAATTCCAAATTCATCAGGATTGTATTTTTCACCATCCATTGAAAATAGTTTTCTGTTTTTAAGGTGAGCTGTGTTATTTTTGGAACCCCAATCTTTGTCATCATCCCACTGCTTAGTTCTACCTTTTCTTGTGTATTCATGCCAAATGACAGTTCTGTGTGGATGAAACAAATCATATCCGTGCGTGTAAGCTCTTGCCGCGATTGATATTTCCTCACCGTGAAAATAATATTCGGGATCGTGCTGAACTTCCTTGCTAAACTCTCCTAACGTGAAACAAAAATGGGCCGAGTAAAATCTTGCTGTAATTGGATCCTTTAATTTTTGCCAATCAGGTATTGTCTCAGGTAAAAAGAAAACAGCTCCTTCGGGTATAAATCTATCAAAGACCATTCTCCAAGGATCAGGAATTCTTTCTTGCGGATCATTTTCGGGATTAAACGATGAAACATAACCTGTCAAAAGTGGTTTTGGATAACCTTTCTTTTGCAATTGTTTAATCATTTTTATTAATTGGTCATCCCAATCTTTTGCAAATCTCATATGAGAATCAATTTGCAATGTATATTCTTCTTCTTTATATAATTGCTGAATTTGGTTTCTTGCCCAACATGCTCCTCTTGATTGGTTATAAGGAATATCTAAAATCCTAAATCTTTTGTCTTTTCTATATTCTGATAATGTATCAAAATTATCGTCAGGATGAAATTGTCTTGCAATTGCAAAAACCAAGTTGTTTGGTTTTTTTGCGTTTTCAATTGCTGACTTAACTGTTTTTTCTAATTCGGGATCTCTATATGATGCAATCTGAATAAAAATTTTTGGCATGTTATTGTTTTTTTTGATAAAAAAATAACCTTTAAAAAATACAAATAAATAGAATATTAAATTAAATATGTGGGATTTGTATGATATACGCTACCACCTGAAAAACCATAGACAAAGTCAGAGTAATCTATAGTAAAAGAAGGATATCCATTATAAACACCATTAGTTATTGGTGAAGCATATATTCTAAAATCTCTAACATCTGATGGGTTAGTCAATTCAACCTCATATGCATATACATATTGGTCTAACATAAAAAAATTGTTAAGAGTTCTTCCTGACATAGTTGTTGAAAAGTTGCAGGTTTGCGCAGATAAGTTAAAAATATTTACCAAAGGACTACCTGATGCCACATAAGTTATATTTGCATATTCTGGTATAAATAAATTTCCAGAAAATGTTCTAGAAGTCATAGATGTTGATGAAGAAGATGACGATAATATAGTGTAAAAAGGGAAATCATATCTTAATGATACGTTAGTTGTACCTGTAAAATCTAATGATAGAGATGTAACAGTGTTATTGACACCATTCACCGTATTATCGACATATTGATTACAAAATAAAAGGCAGGGTCCAAAATCTGCTTGGTCACTTATAGTGGTAGCAGTTATATTAATAGTATATAGAAAAGGTGTTTCAATAGTAGTTCCTGTTACAAATTGAACGGTTGCCGGATGCAAATAATATTCATTGTATGGTAGATTATCACCACATCCATTAATTCCAGTATTGGTTGGTATTCTTAAATACAATTGTCTGTAATAATCTAAAGATGACGGGTCAGTACTACCGCTAGCGGCCATTTGTACGTAAAAAGAAGATACATAAGCATTAAAATCGTTAAGATCTTCGAATTTTATTTCAATATATCTAGTATTAACGTTTGGTCTCCAACTTCTATAATAGATATCATAACCATTGTTGTCACTATAGCAATTAATTTGTTGTATATTATTAAATTGACTAACGCATGATGTTTGATTATAATAATAACTTTGTGATAATGTTATTTCACCAGATGGTGTATTATAATCAAATTCAGGGAAACCCATAGCAGAACTATTAGAACCTTTTCCTGTCATATAATTTAAAACATCCTGATTATTTTCAGTTTGTGAGCATCCACTAACTTTAAAAGATATGGTTATATTATTGCAATTTCCAGTAACTCCTGTTATACTACTTTGTATGATTTTATACGGAGTTTTTGTATCTATACACTTATCACAATCAAAAGTTTCCAAACATTTAAAATATAAAGTCCAATCAGTTGTGTTTGTTTGATTGGGTTGGACTTCTATGATTAATTTGTCTCCATTAGTATATGTTAAACCTGTTAAACATAATACTTTATTAAAAAAATATTGGGTATCTGCTGACTTTGGAAATACATTCTCATTGAAATTTGAGTCGCTTCCTGGTATACCATCACCAATCTGAATATATTCAATAACTAAAGGTACATTATAACTAGATCCTGAATATGTAATTTTTAAAGTATCTGGCACGTTTTCCGCTTTAAATGCGTATGCAAAATAATTTGTTGTTGAAGACAATATAAACTCAGACGTTAATATTGTAGGTATTAATCCTGACGAACTACCTGTAAATTCTAAAACATGCGAATAACTAGTATCAATTGGGTTAGTACCATTAGAACAGTTATAAGCCTCAACCGTTATTGGAGTAAAACAATTTGATGTCGCTCCTAAATTTTCTTGTAACTCAACACCATTTAATATTATTGATTCGACTTCAGGTATGTACACACCAGAAGGTACAAATACAGATGAATTACCTGTTAACGGATGTGTCCATTGGTATGAAAATTGATTACCAACTCCGCTTGTGAATTGGACATTTGTATTACTATTAGGACCATACCAATTAATCAAATAATCGGTTATATTATTTTCGCAACTTCCAGTTAAATTACCAACAGTAATAACACTTAAAGTTGTTGATGAATATAAATTAAAACCTAAATCACATAAATCACACAAATCAATTGTTCCGCTTATGGTAAGATCAACGCAACAATTACTACTTATGTTTCTTAATCTAACTATAGTTGTTCCATCAGGTACACCATTTAATAAATAAGGACATGAACTTTGTATAATATCCGATAATAATACAGAGGCAAATGGTGTTGTATAACTATCAATATTTGAATAAGCGGAAAATATAGGTCCCAACGAAGTGGTTCCTGTGTATGTTAGACATATTTCTATTGGAAATGGCATATAATTATGTTTATAGTTTATAGTTTATATCAAACAATATTATAAATTTCTTTTATTCTATCTATAACATCTTGATCTGTCCATTGACCAATTGCGTCATATTCTTCATTTTGCCAAAGAATAAAATTTCCAAGTTCATTGGTTCTTGCTGTGACTTGTTTTTTTATCGGATCATCCACCATTAATTTTATTGTGATTTCATTTAATGTTTTGGTGTTTGCCGGAACATTAATTATTTTTTCGGGTATTGTAACTGTTTGTGCCGGTGAAATTGTTATTTCTGTGGCTGCTGTAAATTGAATTTTCATGGTTTTATGTATTTTATTAAAGTTTAACTTTTTCTACTGTCATGTAAATATCAACCGTTGAATCTCCAACTATAGAATCGGCATTAGTTGTTATTTCTAATCCATTATCTTCCTCATAACTGATTGATGGCAAATTACCGAAACTAGTTACCGCACCCTCACATGACTCAGAACCACAAAGTTGGAATAAACCAGTTGTTAAATAGGATCCGTTGAATTTTATCATTTCATAAAATGAATTTTGCGGTTGAGTAAACGTTTGTTCTGCAGTTAAATATATATATCCACCTGAAAGTTTATTTTGAATATATAGTACATCAAATGTAAAGAATTCACTATTCCAATTATATTTAAATTGAGCATTAGTTATTCTATAAAAATAACCTACACCACTATCAGGTAGTCCAACGTCAATTGGTGATGAATATGCGGTTCGTAATTGCGCGGCACTTAAACTGACTTTTAAATGATATCTTGTAATTTCTCCGCCATAAAGTTCAGTAACCTCAGTTATTATAGTATTTGCAGTTAATCCTGAAGTAAAGTTTGTCTCACTTAAAACATTTATAGGAGAACATCCTGATATACTATCTGTATATAATGTACCGTTTGTTGAACAAAGGTCTATTGTTGTTGCTGTTAATCCTGATGTGTAAATTGTGTCAGCGGTTAGACCTGTTACTAGTATTGTATCAGCGGTTAATCCTGATGTATAAATTGTATCTGCGGTAATTGCCGAAAATATTCCTGTAATAGCTGATATTGTATCAGCGGTTAATCCTGA
>Ga0315902_10000623_pt1 | contig 59868 bp, 48 predicted proteins | sample LakEriMetagenome_9_FD_203523 | JGI IMG/M metagenome (GOLD analysis project Ga0315902, IMG submission 203523) | Freshwater fungal communities from buoy surface, Lake Erie, Ohio, United States - Buoy 12 MA117 | ecosystem: Environmental > Aquatic > Freshwater > Lake > Lake biofilm | place: USA... | reverse complement strand
GACAGGGCACAACGAGCATGACGTGCAATTGGGGAACTGCAGCAGGAAGTGTGACGGTGCGTGGCGTGAATGCCTGCGGACAATCAGCGGCAAGAAGCAAAGCATTGACCTTGCTTACCTGCATGGAAGAGCAGGATGGAAGTGCTTTGGATAACGAAGTGCGTGACAATTCAATTGCTATCTATCCCAATCCGAATAATGGACAATTTACCGTGCGATTTGAGCAAGCCGGTATCTATGAGATTATCACAAGCCTGGGACAAGTTCAGCAGTCCGTTTCGATGATTTCCGGTTCAGGATCATTTGAGGTATCGGGGCTGGCAGCCGGTATTTATTTCGTTCGTGAAGTGCGAAATCCGACGAATTTGCAACGCGTGATTGTTGTCGAATAACGATAGCATTTAACCGATATTTTTTGTCGGGGCGACCTATTATGGTCGCCCCTTCTTTTTCTTGACGCGGCGACCATGGTAGGTCGGGGGCGACCATGGTAGGTCGCCCTTACAGAAGGGGATACATGGTGTGAGGTAGGGGTGGCGGTCTTAGCGCATGGCTTTGATGCGGACCTCCGTGGCGCCGTAGCCGTATTCCGTGTAGGAGGCGTCCAGAAACTCGCAGTGCGGGTAGTATTGATGGAGCATCTTGCGGATTTCTGCGCGGAGCACGCCTTGACCGATGCCATGGATGTAAACCACGCGCGGGATTTTTTTATTCTCAGCGATGCGCAGCGTGCGTTCGAAGTGTTCGAGTTGTACAGCAATGATTTCGCTGTTCGACATACCCTTGTGATCATCGAGCAGCTCGTGGATGTGCAGATCCACTTCCATCAGCTCTCCTTTACGCTTGACACTATTGGCGTCTTTGTTTTTGTAAAGAAGTTTAAACTGATCGCGCGCCTTTTTGGCGAAATGCTGATCAAGGTTGCGCTCAACAACATCGACAATATCAGGTTGGGTGGAGTGGTATTTTTCTTCTTCCTTTAAACGACTTCCTACAGGCACAAGGTCTTCCACTCGATGTTCATAAGTGAAGCCATCGCGGTCTTCCACCAATATCCAGCCTTTGGAAGGAAAGGCCACTACTGTGCCTTCTCCTTGATCATTGAGAAACTTAACCCGATCCCCGCGCTTAAATTCCATGAGGCTAAATTAGGAGAGAAACGAAGAAAGGAATGAATAACATTCTACTCACTATTCGATGGATTTACTCCCGTCTGAAGTAAACCATTTCAGCGTTGCGGCAGTCACGCATTTGAAGGGCGAGCTGGCCGAGCAGGTCGTCGTTGACGGCTACTTCCAGTCGTTGACGGATGTGGGGTCCGAAATAAATGAAGTCCTGATTGTTGCCTTCTTCAAAGCGGGAAATGGCATTTTGAAATTGATTGAGAATGGATTCGTAGTTCTTCATCATGGCTTCCAGTTCGGATACCGGAGCATATGCCGCAAAAAACTCTTTTCCTTTCTGTGTCGGAAAGCGTTGTTTTAAATCTGCTTTACAGCGCGCTATCATACGCCCAATCTCCTCGAGTGAATCCTGCCATTGAATCAGTTTCTCGGTCAGAATCTCGGCATATTGCTGAGGGTCGTAACGCACCACGCCGTATTGACGACAACTGTCTTGATAGGCTAGTCGCAGGGAGAAATAGGCGTTGCGATGCAGTTCCTGCTCAGCAGAGAGTTTCGCAGGCATCGGCTCGAAGGACTGATACAGTTGTGCAGTTACTCCTTTGAGTTTGACGTTCGATTTGCCTTCCAATGCCTTTTTCAATTGCCAGTAGGTGGTGTCGAAATCCACACGGTAACCGACAGTTTTATTCGCTTCAATGAAAAGCGTATCGAAGAGGTAGTTGAGCGAAGGGTAGGGCGCCGCATCGGAGCGATTGATGGATTGAAACAAATCCGAATGAAAGGTGCGCAGCTTATGGAAATCGCCATAGACTTCACTTTCGACGCGCATTAGCTGTACTCGCAAGTCTTCCGATTGCTTGAGAATGGGTGCGGTTGGAACTTTCTGTGCGAAACATTCCAACGACCAAACGAGTGCTATGAAACCAACGAGTGTTCTCAACGAATGCGATCGACCGATTTAACCAATTGTTCGTCCTTGCGAATAGCCCGCAGGGCAATCAAATTGCTAAAGAAGGCCGCAAAGGGGAGGAAGAATGATATTCCAAGCTGAAGTGATTGCTCTGCAAAGGCTTTACCTGCACTCATCAAGTAAAGACTCATCAAGGCAAAGGAGATGGCGTAGAAGATAAATGAGATGCGAACCACAGCCATCTGACGCTGACGACTCCCGAAAAGAAAGATGGCATATGCGCTGATGAGCGAGGCGATAGCCAGAGGAATCGAAAAATAGTAGGTGGAAACGCCTTCCACCGCGCTTCCATCGGCAGCTATGACCTTGTAATTGTGCAATTCGTTGCTACCAATAGTCCCAAATGGAAAACCGAAGGTGGTCAGGAAAAGCAGCACGGAGGCGATGAGAAAAAGCGTTTGCTTACGTTGAATCATGGATGGTCGTTTGTGGCAAATATAGGTGCGTAGGATTGTAAGATTAGTGTGTAAGAGGTAGTGAGGGATATTTTTAAAAGCCCAATCTTCGCCTTTGAGCAAGCCCCATCGGGACGGCACCTAACAGCAGCGAGTGGACTGGCGTAGTTCGGTTCCGCTCACCAACCGTGACGAATGAAAAGGCCCGCATTGAATCCTCAACGCAGGCCTCTTAATTGTCACTAGCCACTCGCCACTACCCCTCGCTCTCCACCGCCATCCGCTTCAACGCCAACTCCTTCGCGAAATCCACAAACACTTTGTGGGCCTGGGTGAAGGAGAAACGGTCTTCGAAGTTCTTGGTGACGATGTTGCGTCGGTGCATACCGTTGATGAGCGTGCGGCGCGCATCCGGCTCGCGCAGTGATTTATTCGATTCAATCAAATCGATGAACGAGGAGTTGTCGAAGTAGCGGTCAATCTCCTCAAACGTGAATTCGTTGAAGTCGAGTGCTTCCATGAAATTGCGGCCATCGCGGTCGAGTTCGTAACAAAGGATGGCAATGAAAATGCTCACATCGCGCGAGAAATTCTCCTGCGTGTCCTTGCTCAACAAAAACGCGTATTCCGTTTTGAGGTTGAGATCAAGGTCGAAGGAAATCTTGAAAAATTCGCTGTAAAAGGCTTCGTTTTCCTTGAGCGAATTGAAATGCGTTTCGTTGCTGAGGATGAACTTTCCGCCCATCAATTCTTCGACGATCTGGCGATGATTGCTTGGATATACCATGGTTGTTAGATGCTTTGGGTTGAGTTAGGTTGGTTGTTTACTTGATCTTCAATGCCGGTTCAATTTTAATCTTCGGCAGGGAGATCGTCGAGGTAGTTGTTGTCAGCGTCACACGCTCGGCCTTCTTCGGGAATTCAATCTGCAGATCGCTGTCAAACAACAATCCACACAAAGCAAAGAACTTGTCCGTTTCAATGTCCTGAAAATCCTTCTGCAGTTCCTTATAACACCAACTGAAGAAGTCGTTTACCGGCAAACTCTTGGTGAGATTGCCCTTGAACAAGTCGCGATCGAAAATCCACTTATCAAAGTCCACCACGCCGTCTTCAAGCGTGACGTAATCGTTGACCGAAAACTGTTCGAAGAATTCGCGCACCTTGTAGAGCATGTCCTTCGCATACACCATCGTACGCGAACCCTTGAGCAGGGGAGGAGTGTCCATGCGGTAAGGGTTGCGCAAGAACTCAATCCAGCCCGTGAGAATGAGCGACTCCGTGCGGATGCGCTCAAGCAATGGCAAGAGTTCATTCACCAACACTTTCGACTGCTTCAGCAAGTCGGTATTGGTTTGAATCAACTGCGAATAGAGTTTCTCAAACTCCATACGGATAGTCTCATCCTGGAAATCCAGACGTCGACGGTTGGCGTATTCGCTCACGTCCAGCACAGTGCTCGTTACCGACTCGGAGTGCTTGACGTCGAGAATACGGTTCAACGGCAGAATATAATATTCAATCCAGAATGATGCTTTTTGCACCTTCTCGCGGTATTCAATACGGTCGATGTTTGACTTCAACTCGCGCGTTTCGGCCAGCAGGCGGAAGGTATTGCGCTCAACGAGATCAACGAACTCGCGCACCTGGTGCGAGAGATTCTTGATGCGCTCTTGTAGGATGTCACGATCCTGATTCTCGTATTTACGAATCTTCAGGAACAATTCAGAGATACTCGATTTGTACTTCTCGATGGTTTCAGGCAATAAAGGCTTGAATTCGAAAAGCAAAAACTCCATGAGCTTGAAGTAAACGTCGCGCATTTCGTAATCGCTGCCCAGGCTGCGAATCACGCGATACTCGCGCAGACGAATATTCATCGTATGACCATGCTTTTGTATGAGCATGTCGTACACCTCTTTGGTGATCAGTCCATCGGCAATCTGATACGAGAACAGGTCCTTCACCACATCGAAGTTGGCGTGAAGGAAGTTCAGTATGGTCCGCGGTTCCGCTTTAATCATTGTCGTCAGGTTTTTGCCGGTCTAGGCCTCCAGGAGGTCCTCTTCCAGCAAGTGATATTTCAGTTTTACCTCATTCAGTTCGCTGAAGTGCTCCGGCACAGTGACCGGCGCTTCATTGATGGGGTTTGTATCTAGGTCTCTCATCTTTTCTTTTTAGGGGACGCACTCAGCGCGTCCTTACAGTGGCTTTTAGTGGAGGCGCTGCTATCGTCTCTCTGTTGTCCTGGACGTGCTGCAGCACGTCCTTACCCTGGCTTTTAGTGGACGCGCTCAGCACGTCCTTACCGTGGCCCTTAGCAGGGCGCGTCACTCGCCCTTCGCCCCTCATCCTTCGCCCTTCTCTGCCGCTTTCTCCTTCGCGATGTTCAGCTCCTCTCTCCGCACAGCGTGCTGCTTGTCGTTGAGGTTGATCTTGCCCTTCGAGCGGAAGATGAAGTAGTACTTCGAGAAGCCGTCGTAAGGCTGTGGCGCAGCGAAGATTGGGATGAAGTTGTGCTCCTTGCAGAACTGCACCAACTGAGGACGGTTGTGTTCGTCAATCGTTCCGATCTCATCAATGAAGAGCGCAATCTTGTTCTCCTCACTCGAAATTGCCAAGCGATTGATGATAGCCATCACGATGACCAAGCGAATCATACGGTCAGTACCGTCTGATTCTACCTGCTCTTTCAAATCCACACGCTTCATGGTTCCCTTCACATCTAGCACGAGCTCGATGTCGAACAGGTCTTCAAAGTCAACGCTCTTGCCGGTGTCGAGGTATTGGTTCAGAATCTTGAGGTCCTCAGCATTCTCAAACTCAAAGCTCAACTGTGCATTGAGGTTTTCAATCGAGGCAATGCGTTCCAATTCGTAAAGAACTTTCTTATTGTCAACCAGCTCAATCTTGAGTGACTCAATATTCGAGATGTGTGTCTTCGCAAGGCTTTCGTTGAAGCGGTTGTAAACAAACGTCTTGAATTCTTCATAACGCTTGCGCAGGTTATACGCCGGATTGGCAAACTGCGTTGAGATGCTTCCCAACAAGCCATCAATCGACTTTTCCTTGTCATTGATACAGGCAATCTCGTCTTCAATAAACTTGATGTACTCTGTTTCATCGGCCAACGCGCTGTTTGTTTTGAAGCGCAGTTGGTCAAACGCACGGTCTTTCTTCACTTTTAATAACTCACGGTCGGCATTGGCGTGCTCAAACTTGGCGAAAATATCATCGAGTGAATCAGTGGTTTCAAATGGCGTAGGCGCAATACCGAATGCTTCAATATCTTGCTTACGTGAACGCAATTGGATCAAGCGATCTTCCGATTTACGCGTGTCTTCGCGAAGGGTATCCAATAGGAGTGACTTCTCCGCAATATCCTTTTTCAGCTTCGACAATTCATCTTCAAACTTCTCCTTCTCATTCTTGAGGTTGCGCAACTCAGTGCCCAATTCGCCGCTGGCTTTCTCCAGTTTCGGCTTTTCAGCGTTGGCACGAAGCTTTTCTTTCACCGCTTCGATATCATTCAGCACCTTGTCCAACTCTTTGCGGGTCTTATCGATGTGAAGCGCTACAGCCCACAACTTTTCGAGCTCCACCTTTTCTTTTTGAACCTCTTTCAACTCATCCTTCAGCATTTTTACCGAAGGGATATCGCGCAACTCCATTTTCTTCGGCAATTCAATCTCACCGTCGAAAATCTTCATTGTAGTACCCGCTTTGGTTACCTTCTTCTTGACCAGCTTGTCAGGCATCGCTGCAAATTCCGACGAGAAGATGGTATTCAAAATCTTGCGGGTGTCTTCGTTGCCGGCAATCTTCTGAATTAACTGATTATCGTAGTTCTTGATTTGTGCCTCGAGGCGTGAACATTCAGCATCAAACTTGGAGAGCTTGTTTTCGATGTTCTTTGAATCCAGTTTTTGGTTTTCCACCATGGTGATGCGCACTTCGATTTCGCGGCGCTTCTGGTCCAAATTGGTGAGCGATTCTTCCAAGAACTTCTTGGTTTCAAAGCTGGCGATGAGGTCGAGGCGGGTTTGCAACGCGATAAACTCCTTCTCCTTCATTTCCACTTCCGTTTCCTTCTTACCGATTTCGCGGTTGAGTTCTTCCTGGCGTGGCTTGAGTTTTTCGTTGACAATCACCAACGTGCTTTGGTAGGTCTTTTCCTTTTCCAAACGCGTGCTGTCAAGTTCTTTGATAGTGCCGTTGTATTGCTTGTCAAACGCATAGACAAGATCGCTTACGATGCGCGATTTCGCCTTGAACAGGTTTACCACTTCGCGGAATTCCTCGAAGTCCTTTTGGATATTCTTGATGACACGGATTTCATCGTTGATGCGCAACAAATCCGTGATGTCTTTTTTGTTCTTCTGAGAGAAGTTAATTCCTTCGTGCTCGCGGTTGTCGGCAATGATGAGCGACTCCTTGAGCGACTTGTTGGTAATCAACTTCGAGTTGATCAGGTAGCGATAAATCTTCGAGAAGTTATTGCTCAATCCGTCGGTACGCACGCTTTCCTCGAGCCATACCACCGCATCATTGCGGCGACCACGCTGATACACGGTATTGAATACTTCGCTCTTACTCTTGAAGAGGTAAAGTTCCACGCCTTCGGTTGCAAGTAAATCCTGCACTTCATCCCAACGGCGGATACGCTGTGTTTGTCCATCGCGCTTAAAGAAGTACTCCTGATTGTACTCGCCGGTAATTCGGTAGTACTCCAGTTCCCCTTCGCTGTCGCGTTTCACTAGGATGCAGTAAGGACTATTTTTATGCACCTCAAACAGGATGTAGCTCTGGTTGTGGGTAGGGAAGTAGTGGTGAATGGTTTCCTTGTCTCCCTTGCGCTGTCCGGAGAAGCTCATTTTCGAGCCATCCACCACAAACAGGAAGTTCAAGGTGTAGATGAGGGTGGATTTACCTACGTTGTTTGGTCCGACCAATTGCAATGAATCGCAGTCGTCGAGGCGCATTTCTGCATTGACATAGGTAGCGGTATTAATACCGATAATTCTGGTAATCATACTGTTTGAATAGGTTAGGGTAGACCTTGCGGTTCCCGTTGTTAATGCGTGTTCCGCCCAATTCGGGCAGGCTCAACGGTCAAAAATATCCGCACCGAACGGCACTACAATGCATTGTTGATGAATTGAGGAAAAATGGCGGAGTTATTAACAAGTACTGGGTACTGGGTACTGAGTACTGGGTACTGGGTATTGGGTGCTGCATTCAATTTCCTCAGTCCTCAGTCCTCAGTCCTCAGTCCTCAGTACTCAGTCCCCAAAACCACGCTCGTCATCGTCAACGACCCGGCCACCGCCCGGTCATTGAAGAAGCTGACGCCATCGGAGGGCTGTTGCAAGCCCAAGGTGTAAAGCAGCGGGTAGTAATGATCGGGCGTGGGAATGGCCAATTTCGACGCCGAGTGAAGGGACGAATAGTTGATAAGTGCCTGATGGTCGCCCGAAAGGATTTTGGTCTTGAATAGCTCATTGAGCTCGAGTGCCCAATCAAAGCCGTAGTTGTCTTCATTGAGTCGCGCAAAATCGACCATGCGCAGGTTGTGCACCATGTTGCCGCTGCCGATAATGAGGATTCCGCGCTTGCGCAGTCCTGCCAATGCCTTCGCCAATTCGTAATGGTAGGCCGGCGGCTGATTATAATCGATACTCAATTGAAGAACCGGAATATCTGCGTTGGGATAGATGTGCTTGAGAATCGTCCACGACCCGTGATCCAATCCCCACTCATGGTCAAGTCCGATGGAATGTTCGGCCGAAAATTCACTTATCGAAGCGGCCAACTGTGCATCGCCCGGAGCTGGATATTGTGCGTCGAACAACGCTTGCGGAAATCCACCAAAATCATGAATCGTCTGTGGCTTGTCCACAGCGGTCACAAAAGTACCCTTGGTCAGCCAGTGCGCCGATATCACCAGCACGGCCTTGGGAACAGGCAGTTCCTTTCCCAACTGTTTCCACCGATTACTGAAGAGGTTGTCTTCAATGCCGTTCATCGGTGAACCATGGCCAATGAAAAGCGCCGGCATTAGTACGTCAGTTTCAGCATAAAGATCATGCAACATGCGCACTGCGCCTAGTGCCGCCATTCCGGTTGTTCCTGCCATGAGCGTGAGAAATGTTTTGCGGTTCATGAATAACAAAAGTAGAGCGTGTAGTTGCTATGCTGACTTGATCTGAATCAAGAGTAATTTGTTGATTGCATACTCACATGAGGAAGTTACCCTTCATTGGGTTTTTCAAATGTCGAGCACATAGTATTTCCAACCGGTATGATGAATGTCGATGTAATCATTCCAGTTTCCGTGATAGATCTTGTTAAGCTCGATTGTACCTCTTTTATGCAGAAAATTCGGTAATTGTCCGGCATCAACCGATTGGATGTTCACGTGCTGCCCATTAAAAAACTGATATATACCTGCATTGGCTTGAGGTGCTTGCCAAAAAGCTTGTCTTTCGGTAATGAGAATAGCATAACATCCATCCATATGATGTTGCCTTAGTTGTTCCAGAAATTTTACATCTTGAATTGCCCTGTACATTTCATGCGGTGTTCCGCAATCATCCTTCGGCATTTTAAGTTCGATCACGAAACGCTCACCGGTTGCCGCTGTTATATAAATATCAATTTCCTTTTTAATGAAGTTTGGAACCGGATTGAATATTCTGGTTGTGGGATATTCTAGTCTAACGGAAAGGTCAGGATATGTCGTTTTTAAAAATATCGCCAATTCGTGCTGTAAGCCGAATTCACTGTAAAGTTCAATCGGATTCTCTCGAATGGTGTCAAAAAAATGAATGATTCTGTCGAGCATGATAGAGCGCTATAGCGTGGTTTGTGCAATATAATTCACGTTGCGTATTAAACTTATTTCCTTGATAAACTCTTGATTTGATTGGTTGAATGCTTCCTAGTACCATTTTATGCCTGATAATCCTGAACTAACTTTACCACGTGTCAAACGAGCTCGATATATCTAACCCATCATGGTCTAATGCCCTGCAGCCGTTTACGCAAGGACCAATCTGGCGCAGCATAAACGAAAGCGTTAATCACAGTTATGATAGGGGAGTGTGTTATCCTGCGCGCAAGGACATTTTTCGCGCATTCGAACTCACCCCACTGACTGATGTCCGCGTAGTGATTCTCGGTCAGGATCCTTATCACGGACCCGAACAAGCCAATGGACTGGCTTTTTCAGTGCATGCCGGACAAAAGCCTCCGCCTTCACTGCGCAATATGTTGAAGGAAGTGTGGGACGATGTTGGTGGTATGCCTTGGGTAGACCTCACGCGCTGGGCCGAACAAGGCGTGTTTCTGCTCAACACCGTGCTCACCGTGGAAGAAAAAAGGCCCGGCTCTCATGCTAAATTTGGTTGGGAAACCTTCACCGACGAAGTGATCCGCACCATCAGCGTGCATCAGCCTCACGTGGTCTTCATGCTCTGGGGCAACTATGCGCAAAAGAAAGAAACCCTCATCGACACAACGAAGCACCTGGTGCTCAAAGCTCCTCATCCTTCGCCGCTTTCAGCCTATCAGGGCTTTTTCGGTTGCAGACATTTCTCGCAGGCAAATGCGTTTTTAGAGGGAAAAGGATTGGCCGTGGTGAAATGGTGAAGTAGTGAAGTAGTGAAGTAGTGAAGTAGTGAAATGGTATCCCTCCGCTTTCGCATACGGCACCTGAAATAAAAGACCAACTTTCGCGATACCTTGTACTTCGTACCTAGTACCTAGTCCCTATCTTCGCCCCATGTCCGATTCCGCCAAAAAAGACAGTGCCGAAAAGGCCATCGCCCTCATCCGCTCGCAGGCGAAGGGCCGCGATGCGCAAGCGTTGGCAATGGGACTAATGAAAGGCGACCGGGCGTCGTTAGCTCAGGCGATCACCTGTATCGAGAGCGGACCGGAAGACGAGGCGGCGGAGATTGTCCGTTTGTGCTTGCCTCATTCAGGAAAATCCGTCCGCATGGGTATCACAGGCGTTCCGGGTGTAGGTAAAAGCACCTTCATTGATGCGTTTGGAATGGCTTTGCTCGAAGCCGGAAAAAAGGTGGCCGTGTTGGCTGTAGATCCCAGCAGTCCTATCAGCAAGGGGAGTATTCTGGGCGATAAAACGCGCATGGAGCGATTGGCTGCAGACAGCCGCGCTTTTATTCGTCCTTCCCCTTCGAGTGAAACATTGGGTGGTGTTGCGCGCAAAACACGAGAAACGATTCTACTGTGCGAAGCTGCCGGCTATGATATCATTCTGGTTGAAACCGTTGGAGTAGGGCAGAGCGAAACCGCCGTGCATGCCATGACGGATTTCTTTGTACTGCTCATGCTTGCCGGTGCCGGCGATCAGTTACAAGGCATCAAGCGCGGCATCATGGAAATGTGCGATGCGATGATTATTACGAAAGCTGATGGCAGTAATGCTCACAATGCGACGCGCGCAAAGGCAGAATATGCCTCCGCATTGCACTTGTTTCCCGCTCGGGAGGATGGCTGGTTTCCACCGGTAATGACCACTTCCGCTTTGGAGGGTCAAGGTCTTGATGAGGTAATGCACACAATGCATGAATTCGTTCAATGGATGGAGCAACGCGGAATGCTGCAAGAACGCCGCAACAGGCAGAATTTATCGTGGTTACATGAAACCGTGCGCGCAGGTATTATCGAACGATTCTATCATAATCCCGACATCATGAAGGAAGTACGCAAAATGGAAGCGGAAGTAGCCGCGGGCAAACTCTCGCCGTTTCAGGCTGCGAGTGAAATCTTGAAAATAATGCGTTGATTATCTCGACTGAAGGAAGTTGAGAACGGCGGACTCCATGCGGACTTCGGCATTGCTGTAATCTTGTCGCTCAAACTTCTTTCCGGTAACTTGTTCAAATAGCTCAATGTAACGGGCCGAAATCTGTTGAATCCACTCATCAGACATCTTCGGAACGGTTTGACCCTCTTTTCCCATGAAGTTATTTGCAATGAGCCACTCGCGCACAAATTCCTTGCTAAGTTGGCGCTGTTGTTCACCTTTAGCCTGACGCTCTGCATAGCCCTCGGCGTAGAAATAACGCGATGAATCAGGCGTGTGGATTTCATCCATCAACAGAATTTTATCTCCCCGTTTGCCGAACTCATATTTCGTATCCACGAGAATCAAGCCCTGCTTCGCGGCGATTTCAGTTCCGCGTGCAAAGAGCTGACGAGTATAATATTCGAGTTGGTTATAGTCGCTTTCGGAAACAATGCTTTGTGCAATGATTTGCTCGCGTGAAATGTCTTCATCATGACCCTCGCTAGCTTTGGTCGTTGGGGTAATAATAGGCTCCGGTAATCGGTCGTGTTCCTTCAAGCCTTCCGGCAATTTGACCCCGCATAGTTCACGTAGTCCACTCTTGTATGTTCTCCAAGCGTGGCCCGTGAGGTACCCGCGAATCACCATTTCCACTTTGAAAGGCTCACAACGATAACCAATCGTGATGTTCGGATCGGGACTCTCTAGCCGCCAGTTAGGAACCACATCAGCCGTAGCTTCCAACATGTGCGCTGCAATCTGATTCAACACTTGACCTTTAAAAGGAATCGCCCTCGGTAATACCACATCAAACGCCGAAATGCGATCACTGGCAATCATGACCAACAGGTCATCACCAATGCTATATACGTCTCTCACCTTGCCCTTGTAGAAGGCGCTTTGCTGAGGAAAAGTATAGTGCGTTCCGCTGATTGCCATGTTTGTTTTAAAGTTAAAAGTCCTTGCTCCACCATTCACTATTCACTATTCACTATTCACTAACGCGGCATTCCCCCTCTCATCCCCTTCATCTGCTGCATCATCTGCGCCATTTGGGTTTTGTTGGTCATCATCTTCATCATCTGCTTGGTTTGGTCAAACTGCTTCATTAGTCGATTAACTTCATCCAAACTGCGTCCTGAACCTTTGGCGATGCGTGTTTTACGAGATTGATTGATGAGGCCGGGATTGCTGCGCTCCTGCGGAGTCATACTGTGAATAATGGCTTCGATGTGCTTGAACGCGTCTTCGTTAATCTCAACGTCTTTCATCGCTTTTCCAACACCGGGAATCATACCCAGCAAATCCTTCATGGAACCCATCTTGCGAATCTGACCGATTTGCTCCACAAAGTCATTGAAATCGAACTGGTCTTTCTTGATGCGCTTCTCAAGACGCTTGGCTTGTTCTTCATCAAATTGCTCTTGAGCACGTTCTACGAGCGATACAACGTCACCCATGCCCAAGATACGGCTGGCCATACGTTCAGGATAGAACACATCGAGCGCATCCATCTTTTCGCCGGTACCGACGAACTTAATGGGTTTATTCACTTCGCTCTTGATGGAAAGCGCAGCACCACCGCGGGTATCGCCATCGAGCTTGGTCAAAACCACACCGTCAAAGTCGAGGCGCTCATTGAACGCTCGTGCGGTATTCACTGCATCCTGACCGGTCATCGAGTCAACGACAAAGAGAATTTCGCTCGGCTGAATCGCTTGCTTCACGTCATAGATCTCCGACATCATTTGCTCATCGATTGCTAAGCGTCCCGCCGTATCGACAATCATGACGTTAAAGCCATTTTGCTTGGCGTAGTTCAATGCATTCGTTGCAATTGAAACGGCATTTTTATTTTCCCTTTCGGAAAAAACCTCCACACCAATACTTTCACCAACAACATGCAGCTGATCGATCGCCGCAGGTCGGTAGATATCACAAGCCACCAGAAGCGGCTTCTTTCCTTTTTTTGTTTTGAGATAATTCGCGAGCTTACCGGAAAAAGTCGTTTTACCCGAACCTTGCAGACCGCTCATCAGAATCACTCCCGGATTTCCTTGGTAATTGATCTCCGACGCGGTTCCACCCATGAGTTCCTTGAGCTCATCGTGTGTTATTTTGATGAGCAACTCTCCGGGTTTAACGGCGGTGAGTACCTGCTGACCTAAAGCCTTCTGTTTTACATTTTCAGTAAATTCTTTCGCTGTTTTAAAGTTGACGTCGGCATCCAATAGCGCACGACGCACTTCTTTCAATGTCTCGGCAACATTGATTTCAGTGATGTTGCCTTCGCCTTTGAGGATTTTAAAGGCCCTATCAAATTTCTCGGTTAAATTCTCGAACATGTCTTAGTAACAAATGGAGCGCAAAAATAGGGACTGGGTACTGGGTACTGAGTACTATCTTAACGGTTGAAAGCAAAAAAAATCAACGTTAACTTTACCATCGGTCCAATCCAGTCCCCAGTACCTAGTACCTAGTACCCAACACAAACATCACCGGCATCTTATTCAGTTCCGGCTTGCGTATCGACCACTCCGTGATGGTCTTGGTATTGATACGCTCATTGTCGCAAGTAATATTAGATGCGATGCAAAGTTTTGTATCCATGCGACAGGTTTGCAGCAGATCTTCCAATACTTGGTTGTTACGATAGGGAGCGTCCATAAAGATTTGTGTAACTCCGGATAGTGCTAATTGCTCCAATTGACGAATCTTGCGGCTACGCTCGGAACGTTCACGTGGCAGATAACCATTGAACGTGAATTGCTGGCCATTGAAACCACTGGCCATAAGGGCGAGAAGAATGGAGGAGGGTCCAACTAAGGGAACGACTTTGATTCCTTGTTCATGCGCCAGTTCAACAACAGAGCTCCCGGGATCAGCCACACAGGGAACGCCGGCCTCACTGATGAGTCCAACTGTTTTTCCTTCCAGCAAAGGCTGAATGAGTTCTTGTACATCATTGGATTTTGTATGCTCATTCAAGGACAAAAAGGTAAGTTCTTCCAGCGGGCGACTAACACCTGTCTGACGCAAAAGCCGGCGAGCGCTTTTTATTTCCTCCACAATGAAGGTCTCGATAGAGGAGCATACTTGCTGAAGTTGTGCAGTGACATATTTGTCAGCCCCGCTGCCTAATGTGTTTGGAATCAAATAAAGAGTGCCCTTGCTGTTTGCCATAATGATGCAATGTTACAACACAAAAAGGGCCGCGAAGTGCGACCCGTCATGAATAACAGAAAAGTCAATAGCACTTTATGTTTTTCAATGATCTGCTCCGAGATCATCAAAATTGAAATCCGAAGTTGGATTCATTCCTTCTTCGTGATTCGCAGAGAACTCGCTCAAAGTCTTTCGATTACTGTCCGCGGTGCGATATTCTCCGGTGCCTTGCAAACTGCGAATGTGATCAATCGCTTTCTGCAAGCCTTCGGCAAAACCATCAAAATCTTCTTTGTACAGGAAAATTTTGTGCTTTTCGTAATGCACAGGACCATCATTTTCATGGCCAACACGCTTTGATTCGGTGATGGTCATGAAAAGATCGTTGCCTCGCGTTGCTTTGACATCGAAGAAGTAAGTTCGTTTACCTGCCCGAACGGATGTTGAAAATACATCCTCTTTATAGCCGTCATTCATGAGAAGGTGAGGTTAAGCTGTTCTAGTTATACATCTTAGAAGCCAAATATATAATCTGTACACAGATATACAAATTTTTTTATTTCAGCAAGTTACGGCTATGGAAAAAATTGACAACTGTCAACGAGTCATCAAAAAGGACCCCGAAAATTCACGGGTTCTTTGTGTAAGATCTTTGGTCGTTATCCTGAAGTGATACACATCGTTCGGTACATAATGATCGCCACCATAGGCTTCGCCCATCCATGGACGATTGGTATCGGTAGTTGTGTATATCAGATCCCCCCATTTGTTGAAGATTTCCAATTGAAATGAAGCTATCCCCGTCATCACAGGCATCCAGTAATCATTCAAGCCATCATCGTTGGGTGTAAAACCGGTTGGAGCATAGAATGTTGAGCCATTAATCAGAACTTCACCGGAGGCACTCGAAGTGCATCCTTGAGGACTGGTGACATAATGGGTGATGGTGTGAATTCCGGCCTCTACCCAGCTGTATTCCGTTTCACAGTCGTTGATATTACCGCCGTCAGACATAAAGAAATTGCAGTCACCTTCTTGGTATACAGCCGATAGCTCACACACGGCATTGGTAATATCCATAATCTGTGGCGATATCGAAAACGATGGGTCAGGATTAGGATAGATAGTGACAGCATTCGGAAATACAATGGTGAGGCTATCGTAACACCCCTCATTGGTGAAAGCTGTTGCGGTTATCGCATATGAACCGGGCAATTCATAGGCGTGCGTAGTTATGCTCTGTGATGCTGTTGCGCCATTGCCAAAATCCCAGATATAGTATACGGGTACAACTGATTCTGTGACAGCCATAACATTGGCCACATGACCGGGGCAACCACTGGTTGTAGCCACGCCGAAGTTGGGTAATATATGTTGGGCAACAGCTACCGAGTCCGTATAGGACACGGCACAGCCATTTTCCGTGATGGTAAGCGTCACAGCATGCATGTCTGCAGAGTCAAACGATATACCTGAAGGGGCTTGCATTGCGCTGCCGTTAACCGATGCAGATGGACCAAAGTTCCATTGGAAGGTGGGGGAGAGCGTCTGAGCTCCCGTAGCTTGGAAAGAAAAGCTGTTGCCCTCCAAACACTGTGATGGCGGACGATTAAAGTAAGGAGCCGGAAGCAAGGAGATCTCAAAGGTGCTCATGGCTGTATCATTGCAAGCTTCAGGAGCTGAGGCAATAAGCTGAACATCATACGTTCCCGCTTGTGCATAGAGCATTGTCGGAGCATTCGGGTTTGTCAAGTCCGTTGACCCGTTTCCATCGAAATCCCAATCCAAGCTGGCAGCCCCAATAGAGTTTGAAGTAAAGGTGTACTCCAGTCCTTGGCAGAAAATATTTTGCGGTTGAATACTCGCAACAGGATCAGGCATGTTGATGATGGTCTGAGTGTCAGTTCCCACGCACCCATTTTCCTCTACAGTAACGCTGACATCCCATTGAGTCGATCCGGCCGGAAAAGCTACATTTCCCACCACGTCATCTGTTGATGAAGCAGGAGAGGCACCTGGACCAAAGTTCCATAGTATCGATGCCGCTGCGGTGTAGTCTCCTGTGACAACTAAGTCGTAAGTATCTTGAAGATTAATACATGCGTAGGAGTCCGTTGTATTTCCCAAAATCACAGGCACAACGGGCGGATAAACTGCGTAATAATGTGCAGAGGTATCTTCGCACGGCCAACCTGGATTGGTGGTAAGAATTACCTCATACAAACCGGGCCCGGGGTAAGTAAACGTAGGTTCTTCAAAATTACTGGTATCCCCGGCCGTGCCAATAACGCCGAAGTCCCAGTGATAAGAAGTCGTATTGGAAGCTTCGCTGCTGTTTTGAAAGGAAACGGTTAAACCGGAACAAGTTTCAAATGACGTATTCTCCGCCATTGAAGGAAATTCCGGCACGGCCAATTCACACATAATCACTCGGTATTGAAAGTCACGCCGAACCGTATTGATGAGCACACCATCGCGGTATTCGCTCACACAGACGCCAACAACGTAATTCCCCAAAGCAGTTGGCGTGCCTGTAAAATATCCGGTGACCGGATCAATGGTAAATCCACCCATGCTTGTAATAGGATCATTGGCATTAAAGCCACCGGCCCACGAAACAGAGTTAAAAGGTGGCCCATTGGGTGGACTAGGTGCAGGATCATCAGCCGAAGCACCGCTGTAGGGATTACAAAAAGAGTAAGTCAGTTCGTCACCGTCCGGATCAGTTGCGCTGTGATCAAAAAGAAATTCTGAATTAAGACAAAGCGTTAAGGGAGGTAATTCAGAAAAACGTGCAGAACTGTTGTTCCCGCCAAGAGCTGTCACATCGGGAATGGTCGCTACTAAGGTCATTCCTTGCTGGTTAAAAGCCAGATTTTCAATACCATTGGCTCGACAACAACGCTGGTAGGCTATGGTATAACCGCCGGCCAGTGGGGGTAAAGTCAGTGTTATACTGTAGGTGGCTTTTTCAATACAAAGTGTGGGTGGGACGATGTTGCACGGATTAGTCAAATCTCCCGTTAATTGCTCCACCTGAGATTCTACGAAAGGAATCTCAACACTGTCGTAAAAATCACCTCCAACCGTTTCAAAAATCCCTAAAGCTAGGAGGTCATCAAATCCAGTCATATCCGGTTCGCAATTCTTGTAAACAAAAAGTGACACCTCGTACTGGTTATTACCGAGATAGGTGTAAATGATTTCACCGCCAATATTGTGGCCGGCCCTTAGCTCCCAGCTGCACAAGAGCAGCAAAAACAGCCCAAAATGGCGCACACTATAGAGAAGATTTCGAATGGTCAATGGCGGTTGTTTCTTTGGTTCGCGATGTTAAACAGTGCCAAGACACAAAATCTTGGGTTACACTTATCGAAATTACAAACAGTCCAACCTCCTCAAAGGTTGCTTCACTGGTATTACATATTTCTGCGGTATTGCCCTCCCACTTCGAACATGGATTTTGTCAACTGTCCGAGAGAACAGTATTTCACTGCCTCCATAAGTTCAGCAAACATGTTCCGGTTTTGAATGGCAGCTTCCTGTAACTTCCTTAGTTCAACTGTCGATTTCTCTTTTGAGGCGCGATGCAGGTTTTGAAGCATAGTGATTTGGTACTCTTTCTCTTCTTCCGTGGCTCGAATAACTTCTTTGGGTAAAATGGTTGGAGACCCTTTGGACGACAAGAACGTGTTTACGCCGATAATCGGATAATCGCCGTTGTGCTTAAGCGTCTCATAATAAAGACTTTCCTCCTGAATCTTACTACGCTGGTACATGGTTTCCATAGCGCCAAGCACGCCGCCGCGCTCGGTGATGCGGTCAAACTCCATTAGCACGGCTTCTTCCACCAAATCGGTGAGTTCTTCAATAATGAATGATCCCTGCAGCGGATTCTCATTTTTGGCAAGTCCTAATTCACGATTAATAATCAACTGAATCGCCATGGCTCGACGCACACTTTCCTCGGTCGGAGTGGTGATGGCCTCGTCGTAGGCATTGGTGTGCAGCGAGTTACAGTTATCGTAAATCGCATAAAGCGCCTGAAGCGTCGTGCGAATGTCGTTGAAGTCGATCTCCTGAGCGTGCAATGAACGACCACTGGTTTGGATGTGGTATTTCAACATCTGCGCTCGGGCATTAGCCCCATACTTTTTAGCCAGCGCCTTGGACCACAGCCTGCGGGCAACCCGACCTATGACGGCATACTCCGGATCAATACCATTGCTGAAGAAGAACGACAAGTTCGGTCCGAACTCGTTGATATCCATGCCCCGTGAGAGATAGTACTCCACGTAAGTGAACCCATTCGATAAGGTGAAGGCCAATTGCGTGATGGGATTGGCTCCTGCTTCGGCGATATGATAGCCACTGATGGATACTGAGTAGAAATTGCGCACTTTGCGCTCAATGAAATACTCCTGAACGTCACCCATCAACCGCAGGGCAAATTCCGTGGAGAAAATGCAGGTGTTCTGAGCCTGATCTTCTTTCAAAATATCCGCCTGAACCGTTCCCCGAACCTGGTTCAAGGTCTCCGCTTTGATTCGCTCATAGACCTCTTTGGGCAGGACTTCATCGCCGGTAATTCCCAAAAGCATTAATCCCAAACCATCGTTACCTTCCGGTAAATCACCTTGATATCTTGGGCGGATAATTCCTTGCTTATCATATTTATTAAGTAGCTTGTCCTCAACTATGGATTCAAGTTTATTTGCCTTGATGTATTTCTCGCAATTCTGGTCGATAGCGGCATTCATGAAGAAGGCAAGGAGCATCGGTGCCGGTCCGTTGATGGTCATGCTCACCGACGTTTTAGCATCGGATAAATCAAATCCGGAATACAACTTCTTGGCATCATCCAAACAACAAATACTCACGCCGCTGTTACCGACTTTACCATAGATGTCAGGACGATGGTCGGGGTCGTTGCCATACAACGTGACGCTATCGAACGCGGTGGAAAGGCGCTTGGCCGGCATGCCGAGGCTCACATAGTGGAAGCGACGATTAGTGCGCTCCGGTCCGCCTTCACCGGCAAACATGCGCGTAGGATCTTCGCCCTCCCGCTTAAAGGGATAAAGCCCTGAAGTGTAGGGGAATTCTCCCGGCACATTCTCTTGCAATACCCAGCGCAAAATATCCCCCCAGCTTCTGTACGATGGCGTCACCACCTTGGGAATCATATTGTGCGAAAGGCTTTCGGTGTGCGTTTGAATAACCAGCTTCTTGTCGCGCACCTGAAACGTGTATTCAGCGTCCTTATAAAGCGCACGTTTTTTCTCCCATGTCTGCAGAATCTCCCAGTTATGCGGGTCCAAATCCAATTTGATTCGGTCGTAGGAAGCCCGCAACTGTGTCAATGCTAGCGTGGCGTCTTCTGATTTGGCAGATGCATCAAGTTCATTTAAAGCGCCCTGCAAACGGTATAGCTTATCCGCAATCTCCGCTTGCTTGGCCACCCATTGGTCGTAACCACGGTTGTTCTCGCTGATTTCACTCAAATAGCGGGTGCGATTCGGTGGAATGATGTACACCTTTTCGCTCATCTCATCGGTTATGGTGAACGACGATTGAAGGGAAGCACCGGTTTTTTCAGCCAGGGTATGAATCAGTTTTACATAAAGTTGATTCGTTCCGGGGTCGTTAAACTGGGAAGCGATTGTACCAATGACAGGTAGACTTTCGTCATCTGCATCCCACAAGTTATGGTTGCGCTTGTATTGCTTACGCACGTCGCGCAAGGCATCTAAGGCACCACGTTTGTCGAATTTGTTGATGGCGACGACATCGGCAAAATCGAGCATGTCTATCTTTTCCAACTGAGTGGCAGCTCCAAATTCAGGCGTCATGATATAAAGCGCCACATCGCTGTGGTCCATAATCTCCGTATCGCTCTGACCAATACCGGATGTTTCTAGGATAATCAAATCAAATCCGGCAACTTTCAATATCGAAACGGCTTCCGCCACGTGTTTGCTCAGCGCCAAATTACTCTGACGGGTGGCCAGTGATCGCATGTAAACCCTAGGGTGACGAATGGCATTCATGCGGATACGGTCACCCAACAATGCTCCTCCCGTTTTGCGCTTAGAGGGATCCACCGAAATGATTCCAATATGCTTATCGGGGAAATCAAGGATGAATCGACGCACTAACTCATCCACCATGGACGATTTACCGGCGCCACCTGTGCCGGTGATACCGAGAACAGGCGTCTTCGATAAAGCAGCCTTTTCATTGATTGCCTGAATGAAGGCTGTATGCTTATCGGGATAATTCTCTGCTGCTGAGATGGCTTGAGCGATGAACGGGTAGTTATCGACCCGAAGAGCGCTTGCGTCTGCTGATAGTTCTAGTCCTGTAGGGAAATCACACTTGCTCACCAAATCATTGATCATGCCTTGCAATCCCATGGCTCTACCATCGTCAGGATGGTAAATACGGGTAATGCCGTAGGCGTGCAGTTCTTCAATCTCCGCCGGTAAAATGGTACCACCGCCACCACCGAAAATACGAATGTGTGGAGCACCCTTTTTCACCAGCAAATCTTTCATGTACTTGAAATACTCATTATGCCCACCTTGATAAGAAGTCATGGCGATGGCCTGAGCATCCTCCTGAATCGCACAATCGACGACTTCTTCCACGCTGCGATCGTGACCGAGGTGGATGACTTCACAGCCCGTGCTTTGGATAATCCGACGCATGATGTTGATGGCAGCATCGTGGCCATCGAACAAACTCGCGGCGGTAACCACGCGGACTTTGTGTTGAGGAGAATAGGGGAGAGTATTGTTCATGATTTTCAATTGAATCAAGTGGCCGCGAATTTATTGGCTGCAGGGCGTTTGTGAAAATCAAATTACAACACACCGGGAATTCATGTTAACATTTTCAATCGACGCCAAAAGGGGCTTTCCGCTTCCCATATTTGCAGCCCTAAATGCACGCCATGAAAAGTCTCTTTGATGAATCAGTTTACCTTGAAATCACGGAACGTCTGGCTAAACTCCAGGCCGATACTCCGCGCCAATGGGGGAAAATGGAAGCGGTGAGCATGGTCCGCCACTGCAATCTGGTACTTTCAGCCAGTTTAGGTCCCGCACCACGCAAGCGCGCTCTCATGAGTTATCTGTTTCGAAAAGTCGCGAAGAAGCAATACGTCTACAGCGCGGTTTACAAGAAAAACGGATATACCGCTCCGGCTTTTGTTGTCACGAAAGCGGGAAATTTGGATACCGAGCGCACTGAATTACTCAAGAAAATTGTAGCGTTCAGAACAGCCGGTGAAGCAGCTTACGAAAATCGTTTGCATGCCTTCTTTGGCCGCTTAACCGGGCAGGAGTGGGGGATGCTGCAGTACAATCACCTGAATCATCACCTCACGCAATTCGGACTATGATTGCCCCTTTGCGTCAATCGACTGCACCCGTTGGAGAATCAGAATTGATACTTCGCGCGGATGGAAGCCTCTATCACTTGGGCATCAAGCCGGAACAGCTGGCCAACAAGGTTATCATCGTTGGCGATCCTGAGCGTGTTCCTTTGATTTCGGCCAACTTTGAGGAGGTAGAATGTCGCATCGCCGGACGCGAATTCGTCATTCATACCGGCAGTTATAAGGGGAAGCGCATGACGGTGGTTTCCTCCGGAATTGGCGTAGACAATATCGACATCGTCATCAATGAACTCGATGCTGCGGTAAACATGGACCTGCAAACCCGTTTACCGAAGCCTGAGCTGACCTCTTTGGAAATAGTGCGCATAGGTACCAGTGGAGCAATGCATGCTGATATTCCTGTTGGAACCTTCGTTGCATCGGCTTTTGCTTTTGGTCTTGATGGCGTTCCGGGCAGCTATTCCGCGGAGATGAACACGGCGGAATCGGTACATGCCGATGCGATGCGCTCGAAATACACATGGATTCAGCAGAATCCTTCGTTCTACCTGGCTCAAGCCGATATGGAGCTCAAAGATCGCATTGCCTTCGATTGCGTTGTCGGCATCACCGCCACGGCCAATGGGTTTTATGGACCGCAAGGACGGTCGGTTCGCCTGCAATCTGCCATGCAATCGCGTATCGACGACTATGCCGGTTATCTCACTGATGGACTTCGAATCACCAACTTCGAAATGGAATGCGCCGGTATTTATGCGCTTTCATCGATGTTGGGCCACAAAGCGTTAACTGTCTGTGCCATACTGGCTAATCGGGCAACCAAAGAATTCCACAAGAACCCGTCAGCAAGTATTGAAACCCTTATCAGCACTGTATTAGAGCGATTTTAAAACATCCTTTGTGAAAAAGGTTGTTTGACTCAATCTGTCGAGGTTGATTCGTTGAGCTAGTTTTGGTATCACTACTGAAAACTGAAAAACGATCACCATGTACAGCAACGAAGTGAACGCCCTGATTTCGCTTATTGAAGATCCGGACGAAACCATTTACAACCAGGTAAGTTCTGAACTGAAAACCTACGGGGAGGCAATTATCCCGCAGCTCGAACAGTATTGGGAACTTTCCGATTTCGGACCTCTGTTTCAAACACGATTGGAGGAGTTGATTTCAACCATTCAATATGAAGGGGTTTACAATCGCTTAAAAGCATGGAAAAATTCCGAGGATAAAGATCTCCTCGAAGGAGCTCTCATCATCAATAAGTATCAATACCCTTCCTATGATGAGGCAGAGCTGCGTAGAGCGGTATCCAAGATTCGCCAGGATATCTGGTTGGAGTTGAATGATAATCTTACGGCATTTGAGCAGGTCCGAGTGATCAATCACATGCTCTACAATCATCACGGGTTTAAGGGAAATCGCGATAATTTTCATCAGCCGCAGAATTCTTTTCTTGCTGACCTCATATCATCTAAGTCAGGAAATCCACTTTCACTGGGTTTATTATATACCTATTTGGCCAATAGCCTGGATTTACCGGTGCATGGTGTTAATCTTCCGAGTCATTTTATTCTGTGCTTCATGGATTTTCATCCGTTTGATGCCGAGCTGGGTTTGAGCCGTGAGGATGCCGATGTGTTGTTTTATATCAATCCGTTTAATGCGGGAACAATTCTTCAAAAAGAAGAGATTGATGATTTTCTGCAAAAGCAGAATTTACCGCAAGACGAGCGCTTTTATCGTCCATGTTCTAACATGGAGATGATTGCCCGAATGCTGAATAATCTTATACATGCTTATATAGCGGCAAGCAATGATGATAAGGTGCGCGAATTGCGAGCCTTGCAATCACTGCTGTTGGAAAAAGAAGGTTGATTGATAATGTAGATCGATTTTAATGGGTAAGGAAAGGCGCTTCGCAAGGAGCGCCTTTTTCGTTGATAAACTAGCGGTTGTTCGTTATCAAATCCGATTAGATTTGTTGAACTAATCATCTTAACCATCGATGGAATTCGACATCTTTTTCAGTTTTTCGAAAATGGATTTGGGGCATGGCCCTCCCGGCGATAAACTGCTGTATGATAATTTATTTCGCCAAATACGATCCGCAGACGAACTAGGGTTCAACCGCGCATGGATAGGAGAGGCACACTTCTCTATTCGCACCGAGCAACATAAGCCTGAACCGCTATTGCCGCATTTCAATGGGGAATTGTGCATCAATACCGATATTCTGCAGATTGCCTCGGTAGCTTATCCGCAAACGAAACGCATTGAAGTTGGCTCTGCCATTCGAAATATCATCGCCAATGGAGGGCCTGTTGCCCATGCCGAGGCCGTGCGCACCTACTTGACGATTCATCAAGAGGAGTTACGAAGCTCGGGACGAAAACTCAACATCGGCTTCGGCATTGGACGATTTGCTTATGCCAATGAAGTCTATGGATTCAAACCGCGCAACAAGGCGGAGGAACTCCTTTGGCCGGCTGTGCGCGCACTCACCCTACGCGAGGCTGCGGAAATATTCGTGCGTATGCTCTCGGGAGAAACACTCGGAAGCGCCGACGTAACACCTAAAGTTGTTCAGCGAACGGAAGTCAAGGATGCCACTAGTTGGGCCGAGGCCATGCAACATGTCGGCTTGCCTGCTGATACCGAACATATAACCATTCCGCCGCTTTGGGAATTCCAGCGGGTGAAACTTATCCCGGAAGACGTCGATTTGAGCAATTTGAATCTGGTACTCGGTTCTCACGACCCTCAACTTCAGCAACACATTAACCAATGGCTTCCCGTGAAGGTGTTTAACCTTTCTGTGACACCAAACCACATCATTGATCAGACGCATGAGCGCATGAGCGCTTGTTTTCACCCTTCCGGAGGGCCCTGGAAGCGCGAATACATGCCGCGCACGGTGATGGTGTTCACCTGTGCTGATGCTGAACTCATGGAGGCCGAGCAAGACGCCAAGGCTGAAGCCGAAGCGCGAGATGCCATGCATGCCTATTGGCAGGCTATGGAAGGCACCGTCGATCAAGGCAAGGTTGAAAGTGGAATGGAAAACGCCGTTTACGGCAGTCCTGCGAAAGTTTATCGAAGCATTTGCGAGCGGTTTCACCCGAATGATTGCCTGATGACCTGGTTTGATTTTAACACCAACGACGCCGAAGTCGTTATCAATCGAATGAAAGCATTTATGGAGCATGTTGCTCCACTATTCAAGAATACGTAGTTTATGGATCATAGTCCTTTAATTATTGCCGGAGGAGGCTTGGTTGGTTTAGCAACCGCAATCATGTTGTCGGATCGTTTTGAGCGTATCGATATTTTTGAAAAACGCGAGGAACCCGTGTTTCCGCCATCCATGCAAGCACGATCGCTGCAGTTGGTCATTTCAGCGCGCGGCTGGCGCACCCTTGAAGCAATTGGGATGGCGCAAGATGTACTGGATCATTCGCTCAAACTCAATGGCCGCATGCGCCATCATGCTACGGGCGCAGAGATCGAACCGTATTCGGTTCAAGGCCATGAAATCAATTGCATTTCCAGAAATACGCTGTATCACTTATTGACTCAGCGGGCAGAAGCGCTGCCAAACGTGCAGATTCACTATGATAGCGTCGTGCAGGATGTGTTTTTCGAACAAAAAGCACTGGATGTGATGCACTATGGTCACAAGAAGTACTGGAAATACGATATGCTCATCGGGGCCGATGGAGTTCGCTCAAAGGTGACCTACCATTTGAACCGTAACGGTACGGTGAGCCATCAACTCGAGAAAAACCACTATCGTGAGATACGAATTACCGAAAACCTCTGGGAGCGGGATAAATTCCATTATTGGCACAGTCCCAAGGCGATGATCGGTGCTTTTCCGGTGCATGAAGGCGGTTTTAGCCTTTTCCTGGTTCACCAAAATGAGCATATGCAGGAGCTGCTCGTTCAAAAGGATGACAGCGCTTTTGAGGCGTTGTTTCCCGGGGTCAAAGCGTTGGTTCCCGATATACGCGAGCAGTTGAAGCATTCCAAAGGCGGTTTTTTGGGTTCGGTCAATGCTGAGAATTGGCATCATGCCGATGACGTGGTCATTATGGGCGATGCTGCGCACGCCATGTTGCCGTTCATGGGCCAAGGTCTTAATACGGGTTTGGAGGATCTATGGAATTTAAATCAAATTATTGATAAACAAGGCAAAACATCGACCGAGTTAATGCAAAGATTCACATCAGAACGTCGCATTCAGGCAGGAGCCATACGTAAGATTTCGGAGAATCAATTCCGGTACTTGACAGGGAAGTTTACGCCGGAAGATTACGCTGTGAAGCATTTGGGCGATCATCATTTGACCAGCCGGGATTTGCCAACGACGTATATGGGCTGCGCATTTAGTTTGGATCCGTTTGCTCAGATTCTCGAGCGGGAGGAAAAACTTTACGCGTCGTTTTCGAAAGAGCAGATTGCAGAAGAGATGGCAAGGATGGCACATTGAGTTCGGATAATCAAGACGAGTTTAAGCGCATTAGGAGCTTATATTCAGGTGTTTGGCCTTGTGTTTTAGCTCATAATTTACATTATGTAAAGTAAGACGGTGAGATGGTGAAGCAGTGAAATAGTACAATCAGCCCACCTACTATTTCACTATTTCACTATTTCACTATTTCACTATTTCACCATTTCACCAAACAGAAACGGCAGCCATTCGGCCACCGTCCCCTATAATCCCATAATGCTACAATCCTACAATCCTTTCAACGCTTCTTCCATCTTCTTCTTTCCCTCCATATTTCCAACGCGCACATAGGCTTCTTTCAGCGCATTGATGATGTCCTTGTCGGTTGGACGTTCGCCATAGGCTGTTTCGAAATAACCGATGGACTTAGCGAAAATCTTGTTGGCATCCGCTACGCAACCGTCGTACTTGGCAGCTTCGCGTGGCGGGATTTTATCACACTCCTTATACTTCTCGACGCCCTGGTTGTAAATCGTAGCCCCCAGGTTGAACAACGCATCAAAGTACTTCGGATTGATTTCCAGTGCTTTCAAATACGCAGCTTCTTGTTCTGCTACATTGCCTAATTTCTCGTAAGTCACACCTAAAACGAACCAAATCATCTCATTCTTAGGATCTTGGGCCGTCAAATCCTTCAGCAAACCAAGCGCCTGGTCGTATTTCTGATCGGTCAAGAACACATTCACCTCAGCACGCAACAAATCTGAATCCTTCGGGTATTTGGCACGGGCCTCAGATAAGGTCTTTACCGCCTCGTCCTTTTTACCCATCTTGTTGTAGATCTCCACGATGGATCCGTAAACGCCCGGCACATTGTACCCGATTTTGGCGCTCTCCTGATAACCGGCCAGTGCTTCCTCCAGTTTTCCGCAACGTTCAGCGCAATAGGCGCCGTTATAAATACTGGCTGAATCCACAATACCGAATTTGGTACTGATGTCACGGGCTACCCCGAAGTTGCCGCTCGCACCACAGAAGTCATTGGTTTCATATTGTTTGCTTGCACGCTCCAATACAATGCCTTGCAGATTACTCAAGCCTGCGGTATTCTCCTGAATCCATTCCTTCTTAGTATCAATCTCCATGCTTTTGAAATAGGACTCCATGCACAAGGCAACTGCGTTTGGATAATTTGCCGCCAAATCCGGTGAGCCGGCAATACTCAAATAGATATCACCGCGGTAACGCCAGGTCTTTTCCTTGGTCACAGCCTTGGGATCATTAATGGCCTTCTCGATGAATTCAGCCGCTTTGGCGAAGTCGCCTTGCTTGTTTGCGTTATAAGCAGAAGTCACATCTGCTTGTGCACTTGTTTGAAGGGCCAAAGCCAGACCCAGGGAAATCGTGAGGATACTTTTCATTGGTTATCTTTTTTACCGCTATTATTTTTTTTTTAACCGCAATGGCGCAGAGGTAGCAAAGTGTGAGCTCTGTTATGCTTCGCCGCTTGCATCTTCGTTTTCGGTGGTGTCGTCGAGGTCTTCTAATCCATCTGTTGGCATGTCCTCGTTGACGACTTCCGCTGTTGGTGTATCGTCATCTTCATCCTTCAATACACTGCACACCGCTGCGATTTCGTCGTTGCCGCGCAAGTTGATGAGTTTCACCCCTTGCGTTGCGCGACCAACAACACGCAGATCTTCTACACGCAAGCGGATGGTTATACCGCTCTTGTTGATGATCATAAAATCATGGTCGTTGTCAACACCCAAAATCGCTATCAAATCTCCCGTCTTCTCAGTGATATTGATGGTCTTCACACCCTTACCACCGCGGTTGGTGATGCGATAATCTTCCAAAGCTGAACGCTTACCAAAGCCTTTTTCGCTCACCACCAAAATGTCGGTGTTTGGATTCGCTACGCAAACCATGCCAATAACTTCATTCTTATCGCTATCGAGTGAAACCGCCTTTACCCCTTGGGCTGTGCGACCAACGGCGCGAACCGTCTTCTCGTTGAATCGAATGGCCTTACCCTCGCGTGTTCCCATGATGACCTCGCAGTTACCATTGGTAAGCTGGGCCGACAATAGTTCGTCACCTTCCACAATCGTGATGGCGTTGATACCATTGGAACGCGGACGTGAATACGCCTCGAGCGACGTCTTCTTGATCAACCCTTGCTTGGTGCAGAGAATTACGTAATTGCTGTTCACATACTCCTCGTTCATCAAATCCTTCACAGGGATGTAAGCCAGCAGTTTATCGTCTTGCTCGATTTGAATGAGGTTTTGAATGGCACGACCCTTCGTTGTTTTGGCACCTTCCGGCAATTCAAACACACGCATCCAGAAGCAGCGTCCCTTTTGGGTGAAAATCAAGAGCCAATCGTGGTTAGACGCCGTGAAGATGTGCTCCACGAAGTCTTCCTGACGGGCAGAGGTGCCTTTTGCACCAACTCCTCCCCGACTTTGAGCGCGGTATTCCGCCAGGTTGGTACGTTTAATATAGCCGGCGTGGGTGATGGTAATGGCCATCATTTCATCCGGAATCATGTCTTCAATATTGAGCTCGGCGCTGCTGTATTCAATGTTCGAACGACGCTCGTCACCGAATTTGGCAATCAATTCGCGGAGTTCATCTTTGATGATACCCATGCGGATGTCCTCGCTGCCGAGAATTTCGTTGTAACGCGCAATCATCTTCATCAACTCATCATACTCTTCGCGAATCTTGTCGCGCTCCAGGCCGGTCAGACGCTGCAGACGCATATCGAGAATTGCACGCGACTGAATTTCATCCAGTGCGAAATTGCTCATCAGGCCTTCACGGGCGATTTCAGGTGTTTGACTGCTGCGGATAAGCGCAATCACCTGATCCAAATGATCCAGAGCGATGAGCAAACCTTTCAGGATGTGCGCGCGCTCCTGTGCCTTGCGCAAATCGTACTGCGTTCTGCGCACCACCACTTCGTGACGGTGATCCACAAAATGCACAATCATTTGCTTGAGCGTCAGAATTTCCGGGCGGCCATTCACCAGCGCCACGTTATTGATGCTGAATGATGTTTGAAGCGAAGAATGCTTGAAGAGGTTGTTCAGCACCACGTTGGAAATCGCATCACGCTTTATTTCGTAAATGATTCGAACTCCCTCGCGTGATGACTGATCTTGAATATCCGAGATACCTTCCAGCTTGCCTTCTTTGATGAGGGCGTCTTGGCGGGATTGCATTTCTGCCTTATTGACTTGGTAAGGAATTTCGGTGACTACGATACACTCGCGTCCGTCGATTTCCTCGATTTGGTGCTTGGCACGAATAACCACGCGGCCACGGCCGGTCTCGTAAGCGCTCTTCACACCTTCTACACCGTAGATGGTTCCGCCGGTAGGGAAATCCGGAGCCTTGATGAACTTCATCAGTTCTTCAATGGTGATATCACGGTTGTCGATATAGGCGATGATTCCTTCGCAAACCTCAGTAAGGTTATGCGGCGGCATGTTGGTCGCCATACCCACGGCGATACCACTTACGCCGTTAAGCAGCAAGTTGGGAGCCTTGGCGGGCATCACCTTCGGCTCTTGGAGCGAGTCGTCGAAGTTGGGTTGAAAATCTACCGTTTCTTTGTCGAGGTCTTCCAGCAACTCCTCGGCAATCTTGCGCAAGCGCGCTTCCGTGTAACGCATAGCCGCCGGTGGGTCACCGTCCATACTACCGTAGTTACCCTGACCATCGACCAGTGGATAACGCAAGGTCCAGTCCTGAGCCATACGCACCATGGTGTCGTAAACAGCACTATCGCCGTGCGGGTGATACTTACCCAACACTTCACCCACGATACGCGCGGACTTCTTGTAGGGACGGTTTGACAATACTCCCAGTTCCAACATTCCGTAGAGCACTCGACGGTGAACGGGTTTCATACCGTCACGCACATCGGGCAATGCCCTGCTCACAATTACCGACATCGAATAATCGATGTAGGCTGTTTTCATTTCATCCTCAATGTTGATGGGAATAATCTTTTCGCCTTCTGCCATGGTCTATTTTTTCTGATTTCTGAATAGGTAATTCGCACGTTTCAGCAGGCTTTTGACACCTTTCTGAAGCGGCTCGCGAATTTAGTCACAGACAAACGCGTTTCACCCAAAAAAAGACCTCGTTTTTATTCACAATTTCGTCCAAAAAATGTGAGCAAACAAAAGGGCCACATGGTAGGATTCGGGGAGAACAACCCGACTGAAAAGAACGCTTGGTTAATTCCGTACATTTGCCGCATGCAGGAAAGGCACTCCGACAATCTTCGGTATTTCAATGAACAGGCCGTCACGACTGAGAAATTCGTGATTCCCTACATTGCTCAGGTGAAAGAAATTACCCCCGCTACCCGTGTGCTTGAAATCGGTTGCAGCATGGGCGGTAACATGAAGCCTTTTTTGGATAAGGGGTGTAAGGTAACCGGTGTGGAAATCAATCCACACACCCTCAAACTCGCCGAGGAGTATTTCGCTGATCATCCCAAGCGTTCCAATCTCACCTTGATTTTGGACGATATCTATAACCGCTCTGAGGCCGACGGTACCTTCGACATCATCATCATGCGCGACGTGATTGAGCACATTCATGATCAGGAAAAGTTTATGGGGTTTGTCAAGCGCTTTATGGCACCCGGTGCTGCGTTTTTTCTGGCGTTTCCGCCTTGGTACAACCCATTTGGCGGACACCAGCAGATCTGCAAGAGCAAGCTGCTTTCGAAACTCCCCTACTTCCATATTCTCCCTGCTTTTCTGTACAAGGGGATATTAAAAGCCTTTGGAGAGAGCGACAAGGCGATCGAGGATCTGCTCGAGATTAAACAGACCGGCATCAGCCTGGAACGGTTCGAGCGCATTCTTCGCAAGGAAGGCTATACCGTTTCCCGCAAGACATTCTATTTCATTAACCCCAATTACGAAACGAAGTTTGGATTGAAACCACGTGTGCAGTCACGTTTGATAACGGCAATTCCGTTTGTGCGGAATTTTACGGTGACGGCGGGATATTATGTGGTAGTGAAATAGTGAAATGGTAGGGGCGCACTGCAATGTGCGCCAGAAAACTGCAATATGCGCCCGCTGTGGGTGAGATGGTGAATAGTGAATAGTAAATGGTGAAATGGTAGGGGCGCACTACCATGTGCGCCCGAAAGCTGCAATGTGCGCCCGAGAGGCATAATCAAAAAGTCAGAATATGTTTGAATGTGTGCGATTGAATGCGATTTTGTTATTTGTTGGTTTGAGCAGTCTGATGCATGGTCAATGCATCGTGATCAACGAAGTATTGGTTAATGCTGCAGGGGATTGTGATGGCAGCTGCGTGCCAAGTACTGCTGAATGGCTGGAATTGCACAACACCTGTTCGGATGCTGTCAATGTGGGCTGTTACTTCATCACCGATGGTGATTTCTCTGTCACGTTTCCTTCCAATACGGTTATTCCGGGCAATGGTTTTTTAGTCATAGGCTCGCTCAATTCCGGTGTTGACGTCGATATCAATCTTGCCTTTTGCAACTGCACCAGCGGCGCTGATGGCGAAATTGGCATTTTCACCAACGGCAATGAGCAGATAGCACTGGTTAATCCCGCGGGACAAATCATCGATGGTATTTATTGGGGTACCGGACAATTCAGTCAAACACCGACATTCACCACGGATGCACTTTTTGGCTGTCCATCCCAGACAATCGCGCTTTCTGCGTCCAATGCGGCATTCACACAAGTGCCGATGGGTGGTGATGGACAAACCGTTTACCGCAGTTGTGAGGATAGCGAAGTCTGGCTGGCCGATGGCGCGAATTACACACCCGGCGCCGCCAATGGTGATAATACCGGTGGAAGTTTAGTTATCACCGCTTCAGATAATTCCCCTTGCGAGGGAGAATCTGTTTCACTCACCGTATTGGGCGCTGCCGGAGGTGTGACCTGGAACACAGGCAGTACCGACCAAATCATTACCGTTAATGCCGACGGCACTTACACCGCAACCTTAAATTCCGCTTCCGGCTGTGGTTCTTCGGCGAGTATAACAGTCAACTTTCAGGAAGGCCCTGCGGTGGATGCCGGTCAGGGTGGACTCGCAGACTGCGAGGATGGCCTGCAACTGCATGGGTTTACGGGCGCAGATGTGTTTTTCTGGGAACCGACTGCAGGACTTTCGGACCCGAACACACTCTCGCCTATTGCCTCGCCTACTGTAACCACAATCTACACGCTTCATGCTCTGGAGGGAGACTGCGAATCGACGGCAACAGCCACGGTTGTACCCGAATGCGGCGACCTCAAAGTGCCCAATGTTTTCACGCCCAATAATGATGGATTGAATGACGTCTTTCGTCCTGATGGAAAGGGAATCGCCGACTACAGTTTGCAGATTTTTAATCGCTGGGGCGTGCTCGTATTTGAATCACTCCAATATAATAGTGGGTGGAACGGGAAAATCAACAACGAACCCGCTCCTGCCGGCACGTATTACTTCCTGCTTATGGCTAAGGACGGCCTTGGCAACTCGCTTGTGGGCAGTGAGGTGCTCGAAGGGGAAGTGACGCTAATTAGGTAATGCGCGGTGAAATAGTGAAATAGTGAAATGGTGAAATGGTAAGGGCGCACTACAATGTGCGCCCCAAAAGACACGCATGCGCCCGATTTTTGTGAAATGGTGTGGCACAGAGAACATTCAAAAAAAAATCCACCGTCTTCCTTACCCAGTACCCACTACCCAGTCTCTAGTACCTATCTTCGCGCTTCTCCATTCAATTACAATGGCACAGAACCTCGAATTCAACAAGAACGAAGATAAAATGATGCAGCTTGTGGGTGCTCTGCAACGCAAGCTGGATAAAGTCTACGAAGGCGGCGGAAAGTCGCGTATAGCTAAGGAACATGAAAAGGGAAAGATGACCGCTCGCGAGCGCATCGATTTCCTTCTGGACGCTGATGCGCCTCGCATTGAAATCGGCGCATTGGCCGCCGATGAGATGTACAAGGAGCATGGCGGTTGTCCGTCGGCCGGTGTGGTGGTCGTCATTGGCTACATCCGCAAGAAGCAATGCATGGTAGTGGCCAACGATGCCACGGTGAAGGCGGGGGCTTGGTTCCCTATGACCGGCAAGAAGAACTTGCGTGCCCAGGAGATTGCGATGGAAAACCGCTTGCCTATTATCTATCTGGTGGATAGCGCGGGAGTGTATTTGCCGATGCAAGACGAGATTTTCCCGGATAAGGAGCACTTCGGCCGCATTTTCCGCAACAACGCCATCATGAGCAGCCGCGGTATTCCGCAGATTGCTGCGATTATGGGCAGTTGTGTAGCCGGAGGAGCTTACTTACCTATTATGAGTGATGAGGCGATGATTGTGGACAAGACAGGGACCATCTTCCTGGCCGGTTCATACCTGGTGAAGGCCGCGATTGGTGAGGACATCGACAACGAAACACTCGGTGGTGCAACGACGCATTGCGAGATTTCCGGTGTAACGGATTATAAAGCGAAGGATGACAAGGATGCTTTGAACCGCATCAAGAATATCATGGATAAAATGGGGCGTGTATCGCAGACGGCGGGCTTTGACCGCGTGGCTTCTGCCCCACCCCGTTTTTCAGCCAAGGAACTTTACGGCTTTATGCCCGACGACCGTGTGAAGCCGTATAATGTGATGGACATCATCGCACGACTTGTCGATAACAGTGAGTTTGAAGAATACAAACCGGATTACGGTAAGAGCATTGTGTGCGGAACAGCCCGCATTGATGGCTGGGCGGTGGGCATTGTGGCCAATCAGCGTTTGATGGTAAAAAGCAAGAAGGACGGAATGCAGATTGGCGGTGTGATTTACACCGACAGTGCGGACAAGTCGGCGCGCTTTATCATGAACTGCAATCAGCGCAATATTCCACTGGTGTTTTTGCAGGATGTGACGGGCTTCATGGTGGGTTCGCGCAGTGAGCAAGCGGGCATTATTAAGGATGGTGCGAAGCTGGTGAATGCCCAGGCCAACAGTGTGGTGCCGAAGTTTACCATCATCACAGGCAATAGTTATGGAGCTGGCAATTACGCGATGTGCGGCAAGGCTTACGATCCGCGCTTGATTGTGGGTTGGCCAACGGCACAGGTTGCGGTCATGGGCGGTGCACAAGCCGCCAAGGTGTTGCTTCAAATTGAGGTGGCATCGCTCAAGGCCAAGGGTGAAGAGATCACCAAGGAGCGCGAGGATGAACTCTATAATAAAATCAAAGACCGCTACGATTCACAGATATCGCCCTATTACGCAGCCGCCCGTTTGTGGCTCGATGCCATCATCGACCCGGCCGACACCCGCAAGTGGATCAGCATGGGCCTTGAAGCCGCCAACAATGCGCCGGCCGAGCGGGCGTATAATGTGGGGGTGATACAGACGTGATAAGCGTACCTAATAGCGTATTAGTCGTTTCTTATTTCGTTTTTGTCGTTATTTCGACGTGTTTTTGATTTGCGTTAGATTCTGTTGATTCGTCTTTGACTAATTGACTTTATATAGATTTAACTCAATAGGTCATGTCTCATGAATATTGTTTCAACGACTTCGAAATAACTAAGTATTAGTCACCATGAAAAACATAGGACAGAATCTGAAGATTCACTTCCAGCTTTTATTAATCAGTTTGATATGCAACAATGTTGTTGCGTATAATCTGATCTTCGATGCTACAGAAACTATCAATTCGCAAGGTAGTATTGTCAATAACAATTTTGTCGATATCGATTTAGACGGAGTACCCGACTCAATTCAAACAACCTATATAGGGGATTTAAGTTTCGCATCACTTCAAGATATTTTGAATTTTACAACTGCATTTCCGAATGTAGTTGAAGTTTTTGGTGATGTAATTCTTCTGGATACAGCGGATGGAGCAGTACTCGCTACATATCCCTTAAATCAAATTACTAGTATTCATGGAATGTTAAGCCTTAGCGGAGGTCAACATATGCTGGATGGTTTTGACCAACTAGAGTATGCCCAGCAAATTGATGTAAGGGATTTATTTGACACAAGTGTAGGATATTTTTCTAGTCTGCAGAGTTGTAGAAAAATAATTCTTGATGGTGTTGGAGTAATTACTGATTCATTTAACAACTTAAATAATTGCGACACGATTGGGATAAACTTATACGGCGAAATGCCCGATGATGGAGTATTTGTGCACTATCAAGCAGAACCTTTGCAAAGTAATTTAGGATTAGGATTTGAAACTGTTTTACAAAACTGTTTTATTTCAGTTGATTCATTAAAAGCCTTTTCAGCATTTAGTGCAACAATAAATGAGTCATTTATTAATACTGAAAATTGTTTACAGATATATCTAAATAATGTGGAATTATCATCAGGATCTCTTCCAATACACCAAGTGGTAAATTTATGGACAAGAGGTAATTGTCGAATTGCTCAATTATTGGAAGGCATTGAGCATGCAAGATTAATCGAGATTGAGGCAACTCAGCCTTCTTATTTTCTCAATGAACTTGACTCTGTTCAGTATTTACTATTTAATATTCTCACTAACAATACCGATCTTCAGCTCCGGAGTTTAAGTAACGCTAATGCATTTTGGCTTGATGCAATCGAATGTTGCGGAACTTTCGGATCCACTATTCGTGAACAATCACCTACAGTGAGTGTCGAATTAAACAATATAAATTCAATCAATAATTTTTATATAAGAAACTTAGAAATAGATTTATTTGACACTCCATTTTGCTATTCTTTAAATCAAGTCTACATTGCGGATAGTTCACTGTTTCATCATCAGGTGAAATTGCATAATCCGCTCATCGATGATTTGACAATTATAGGTTATAAGGGGTTTTCCTTAGATTTTCTTGAAGAAGTGAAAACGATTAATTCATGCACCGTTGGTGTTTCTCCTCATTTATCTGAATGCTCGGTTTTTGCCCTATGTAATCTGACTGAAACATCTGCAAACTCAATAAACATATTTGGAAACGCGAATGGTTGTTCTTCAATTGATGAAGTATTTTTAAGTTGTAGCGGAATTTATCCTGGACCTCAATTGGGCAGTTTGTGTGATGATAATAATCCATGTACGGTAGATGACGTTTTAATTTCCGAATGTGTTTGTCAAGGAGTGATTGAAAATCAAGCTTTTGAATTGGAAACAACCATCACCGAAGGCGAAACCTACGATTTCAACGGTCAGTCGCTCACAACCGCCGGCACTTATGAATCGGTGCTGGTGAATGCTGCAGGCTGTGATAGCGTGGTTACGCTGACGCTCACGGTGAATCCGGCGTTGACTTGCGAGATTAGGGCGTCGGCGACTTCGATTTGCGCTGGAGAAAGCGTTGAATTGAGTGTTGATGCCGGAGCATCGAATACATCGGCCTGCGCGTCCAACCAACTCCCTGCAAACCTTCAAAACGGCTTGGTAGCTTACTACCCCTTCTGCGGGAATGCCAATGACGCCAGTGGAAATGGGAATGATGGTGTGGTGAATGGGGCGAGCTTAACTAGTGATCGATTTGGAGTATTTCAGAGTGCTTACATTTTTGACGGAATCGATGATCAAATAGTTACTACTTTCAATGGTGTCTTGAATACAAGCGCCCGAACAATCTCCTTTTGGGCTAAAACTTCCAATACAGCTGAGCAAACACCAATTATTTACGGTTCCAATATTCAAGGACAAAGGTTTAATGCAACATTTAATTACGCTAGACTAGGTGTGACAGTCGGCATAGCCAACTCAGCAATTACTTATCAGTCTAATTCTACTGTTGGTGATAATGAATGGCATCACTATGTGTTCACACTTGATGAACTTGAAAATCCTAGAATTTATGATTATAAAGTTTATGAGGATGGTGTGCTATTGAGTACAGCCGTTCATTTATACAATTCTAATGAAGCAGTAAATACTCAAACTGGTTATCCATTAACTATCGGTGGAGTGATTTTCCCGGCACCATATCCCGAAACTTTATTTAATGGTGCCCTGGATGAAATTGGAATTTGGAACAGAGCATTTACACAAAATGATGTTCAAAATCTCTTCGCCACACAATCTGTTCTCTGGTCCAACGGCGCCACCACCCCCTCCATCACCGTGTCTCCAACCGAAACTACCACCTACAGCGTGACCGTTACTCAAGACGGCCAGACCTGCACGAGCGATGTGACCATCACGGTTAATCAGCCTTCAGCTGAGGCGATCGAAGCGACTATTACCGAAGGCGAGACCTACGAATTCAATGGTCAGTCATTGACAACCGCGGGCACCTATGAGGCGGTGTTGGTAAACGCAGCGGGTTGTGATAGCGTGGTGACGTTGACGCTGACGGTGAATCCGGCGTTGAGCTGTGGGATCACGGCTTCAGCGACTTCGATTTGCGCAGGAGAAAGCGTTGAGTTGAGTGTTGATGGCGGAGCATCGAATACATCGGCCTGCGCGTCCAACCAACTCCCTGCAAACCTTCAAAACGGCTTGGTAGCTTACTACCCCTTCTGCGGGAATGCCAATGACGCCAGTGGAAATGGGAATGATGGTATTCTTAGCGCTAATTCTCCATTTCTTACAGCTGATCGCTTCGGAAATCCTGAAAACGCTTATGAATTCTCTACAAATCAATTGATAAGCGCACCAATTGTGAATACATCAGTATTCACGGCCTCAGCTTGGGTTCGATTTGATAGTTACGATGCATGTACCAGCAGCGGAGTAACAGGTTCATATTTCATTAGCCATAAAAGTAATAATTCCTATGGTAATGGATTCGGAATAGGTCAGGTCAACGGGCGTTTCTCTTGGTTCAATTATAATACTTCAGCCAATGACTTTCAGCAATATCCGCAACCTGTAGAATTGGATCGTTGGTATTTCGTAGCTGAAACTTTTGATAATGGCGGACGGGCTTACTTGTATATAGATGGTGTGGTTGCTGATAGCATGATAATCGGTAATGTCATTTCTGGTGGAAATCTATATGATTTCAAAATTGGTGGTGAAATTGACAATCCTACTGTTTGTTGGTTCGATGGAATAATTGACGATGTCTGCTACTACAATAGGGCATTAGCTGCCAGTGAAATTCAGCAACTCTACTATGCAACTGCTCAAATTTGGTCCACCGGCGCCACCACCCCATCCATCACCGTGGCCCCAACCGAAACAACCACCTACAGCGTGACCGTTACTCAAGACGGCCAAACGTGTACTAGCGATGTGACCATCACCGTGAACCAACCTTCTCTATCTTCAATCGAAGCAACCATCACCGAAGGCGAGACCTACGAATTCAATGGTCAGTCATTAGCAGTGGCAGGCACCTATGAAGCGGTGCTTGAGAATGCAGTGGGTTGTGATAGCGTGGTGACACTGGCGCTAGCAGTAAATCCAATATCGCTACTTTGCGAGGTGATGACAAATGCAACAAGCTTATGTCAAGGTGATTCAGCACAACTCGAAGTTATTACGAATGGAGTCTCTTCAATCCCCACTGCGACATGCTGGCAGCCTGTAATCGCTCCGCAGAACCAATACTTGCGCATACTTAAGGCAAATAACGGTAACTACCTCGTTTCGACCTATCAGGGAAGTCAGGCCCAACTCTATACTACCAACGATCCCAATGTGTGGTCGTCAGGCGGAAACCCGTTGCCGACTGGTCTTCATTTAATGTCTGGCAAAACGTATTCTGGCAAGTTGTTTATTTCGTCATCTCATAATGGTGTTTTTGTGAGCACTAATAATGGTAGTTCTTGGAACTATTCATTTGGTAACGGTTTTGGTTGTGCGGCACTTGATTTTGAGGAGTCCACCCCAGGCACTTTGTTTATCAGTCTTGGCGGTTTCCTGCGAGGTATCTATAAGAGTACAGATGATGGTGTTAATTGGTTAAATACAGCGGGTGGTTTGGATTTTACAGATATTGAGTGGGTGCCTGGCACCAGCACTTTGTTTGCTCAGAATACGAATGGTCAGTTATGGAAGAGTGCTGATAACGGCAGTACTTGGTCTGCGCAATCATCTGCTCCCTTCTATGGACTGGCAGGAAAGGTGGAAAGCATCGGGGCGGCAATCTGGGTGTTCGCAATTGATGGCAAAGTCTATCGTAGCCTGGACCTAGGAGTCACATGGAGTCTAATTACGACGCTTCCATTCACATCCAATGCTTCTGTTTACTGTAATGATTTTGTAATCGATCCACAAGGCACATGGTGGTATGGTGCTAATAGCCAAGGCATCTGGCGTAGCATGGATAATGGATCTTCTTGGACATCAGCAGATGATTGTTTAGCTGGTGAATTCCGCTATTTCTTCCTTGATGGTAGTGACCTATTGGTTACTACTAACACAAGCATCAATCGTATTGGTCTTAATGGTGCGAATGTACAGTGGTCCACCGGCGCCACCACCCCATCCATCACGGTGGCCCCAACAGAAACAACCACCTACAGCGTGACCGTTACTCAAGACGGCCAGACCTGTACAAGCGATGTGACCATCACCGTCCTCCCCACCGAAACCTTCTACGCTGACAACGACGGCGACGGATTCGGTGATGCGGGGAATAGTATCAACGCATGCGAGGGACAACCACAAGGGTATGTGAGCGACAACACCGATTGCGATGATAGCAATGCGGCTGTGTATATCGGGGCGAGCTGCGACGACGGCGATATTTGTACCGAGGGCGATGTTCTGCGCGGTGATTGTACCTGCGCCGGCACCTACGCCGATGATGATCAGGATGGCACGTGCAATGCGCTCGATCAATGCGCGTTCGGTCCGGAACCGGGAACCGGTTGCGATGACAACAACCCTTGCACCATCAATGATAGTGTTCAAGGCGATTGCACCTGCGCAGGCGAAACCGTTCAACCGGAAACCTCCCTGGAAACCATTCATGCGTGTGAACCATTTAGCTGGAATGGCCAGACATACAGCCAGAGTGGCACATACACTTTTGCAACAACCAATGCGCTGGGTTGCGATAGCATCGCGACGCTGGAATTGACCATTGGCGCTCCTTCAGCTTCCAACACTGCTATCAATGCCTGCAATGCATATACGTGGAATGGTCAGGTGTACACCCAATCGGGAACCTACACTTATGTGACAATCAACGCGTCCGGCTGCGATAGCATCGCAACACTGGAGCTTGCAATTCAAAACTCAAGCGTAGCACCAACGGCTATCAACGCCTCTGCTGCAAGCGTGACCGTTGGTGGATCCGTGACACTGAGCGTTGTCGGTGGCACACTCGGCACCGGCGCTCAGTGGAAATGGTACACGCAATCCTGCGGTGGTACGCTCATCGGCACCGGTAACAGTATCACCGCAACGGTGTACAGCACCACCACCTACTTCGTGCGTGCTGAAGGCGATTGCAATGTGACAACCTGTGCATCTGTCACCATCACGGGCAACGCCATCCCTTGCGGACCGCAAAGCGTATCGGCCTCTGCCCTATCGGTTTGCTACGGCAGCTCGACGACGCTAACCGTGAGTGGACAATTGAATGCCGGCGCTTCCTGGAAATGGTATAAAAACGGCTGTGGACTCGGTACTGTCGTGGGTTCAGGTTCTTCATTGGCGGTGCTGCCAACTGCTACCACCACCTACTTCGTGCGCGCAGAAGGCGGCACCTGTGGAATCACATCTTGCGCATCGGTGACCATCACCGTTAATCCGGCACCTGCGCAGCCTACCTTCATCCAAGGGCCGGCTAACGGTCTCTGCGGCTTGCAAAATGTCAGCTATTCGACACCTGCTGTTAGCGGTGCCACAAGCTACGTTTGGACTGTTCCAAATGGGGCGACCATCGTATCCGGACAAGGCACCAATGCCATCGTGGTCAACTATGGCTCAACACTGGGAATCAACACGGCGTGCGGTGCAACCGCTATTTGCGTACGCTCGGTCAACGCATGTGGATCCAGTGCTCTGCGCTGCGTGAACCTCAGCCTTGCGCCGAATACTCCGGGCGCTATCACGGGCCAATCCATCGTTTGCCGCACTCAGTCCTACACCTACTCTATTGCTCCTGTAGCCGGAGCCACAAGCTACACGTGGACGGTTCCTTCAACCTGGCAGATTACATCCGGCCAAGGCACAACGTCGATAACCGTTGTAGCAGGCACCATGAACGGAGAGGTTCGTGTATTGGCCAACAATGCTTGCGGTGCATCGAAGATTGCCCGTCGCAGTGTTACCACCTTCACCTGCAGCAGCCCCGGCATGACCATGCTCGACGAAATGCCCGAACTGGCGGTGTGGCCGAACCCGGCGAATGAACTGGTACACATCCAAGTCGATCAGGTCATCCCAGACAAGGTTGAGATCTACGATATGCTCGGAAAGCGCATGTTCGAAGGGATGTGGACACAAGAGTTTGATGTGACCAATTGGCCAAGTGGTGTTTACGTTGTGCGCGTTTCACTCGGTCAGGAACAGTTGGTTCAGCGATTAGAAATTACTCATTAATCCATAGCACGATAAACTAAAAAAGGGCGGCCATATGGCTGCCCTTTTTGTTGGTGATTAACCACCCTTCTTATGCGACTTCAAAGCATTTCTACCCTTTGCGGTAATATGATAGCTTTTGGCCGGTTCTTTATCTGTTGCGCTTTCGCGATAGCGTAAATAGCCGAGATCAATCAACGGTGAAAGCAACAATCGACGGTTACGCGTTTGATGCGTTAATCCGAGCAAGTCGACCAACAATTCCGAGGCCTTTCGATGGGTAACCGAACAATGCTCCAATATTTGCCAATGACGATCATGGAGCGGCTCATTAGCGTTGTCTCTCGTTTCTGTTGATGTCTGTTTGACATAACGCTGCTTCGATTCCTTAGCTACCGGTGGTTCCAACTGCACTTCCGGAGAATCGATGAAATCCTGAATATAATATTCTATTCGAGACGCCAGAAAATACGGCAGATTCAATAATGTAAATCGTTTGCCCGAGGGAGTTTCTACGGTGGTCACGCTGTATCTGCCGGCATAAAAGCGAAAGGCAAATGTCAACGGTGATTGTTCCATGAAAGCATGCAATGAACGCAATGAACCTGTTGCTCCGGATTTTACTTCTATCGGAATCAGCATGCCCTGATAGGGATAAATGAAATCTACCTCCGCGTCGGATTGATTTTTTTGCCTCACCCAAAAGTTCAGTTTACTCAATGGCCCAGATTGAAAGGATAGCAATTCCTGTCCAACCAAATGCTCAATCATGGTTCCCTGATAAACAGACGACAAATCATCCATTCCAATAAGGTCACGCTGTATACCGGCCATGAAATTAGCTAAACCGGTGTCCAGTACCTGAATACGCGGTGTTTTTCCATGATCCGGGATTAATGGCGGAACAGCACTCGTTGTAGGATAAAGCAATGAAACCAAATGGGCTTTTTCCAACGCTCGGAGCACCTCGCCAATCGTTTTTGAAGGATAAATCTGTTGGCCAAGGCGACTGAACGAAATGCGTTTGCCGGCATTGAGCATCACCTGTTGGATGGTGTGGCGAATGACATGCGTCTGTGCTTCATTGCGCGCGTATTTCTCCACGTCGTTCAGATAGGTTGCCATAAGGGATTCATAAACCGAAACCAAAGCAGTCAGGTCATTCCCATGCAAATAGCGAGCATGTACTTCAGGCATTCCTCCCAAGTAAGCGTATCGATGAAAGGCATTATACAACTCAATGCACGCAAAGTCCTGAACAGGCATATGATGGAAAGCGTCAATCAAAGAATGCTGCTTTCCTGCGAAAAGAAATTCCTCAAACGATACCGGACGCAGGACTAGGAATTCTACACGTCCTACCGGAAAAGTCAAGGTGGTACCATGAACATTTTCAATCATGCTGCCCGCTGCGATAACAGCTAGTTCAGGCATATCCTCATAGAAATAGCGCAATAGATTAACAACCTCCGGACTTTCCTGAATCTCATCGATGAACAGTAAAGTTTCTTCAATGGCACTGCGCTGCATGTTATGACGAAGCAGCAAACCTTGAACAAGTGAATGAATATTCGTCTTTGTTTTAAAAAGGGATGCATCCTCTGGTCGCTCTAGATTCACATGGATGTACTGCTTGAATTGCTTTCCAAACTGATTCACGAGAGTGGTTTTCCCAACTTGCCTGGCACCACGGATGACGAGAGGTTTCCGATGACCGGTAACTCGCCATTGCTCTAGTTTCCCCAATAAATTACGGTGATACATGCTCGCTTATTTTAGAAGCAAAGCTATGTAAACAATCCCAAAATAAGGGTTAATTTTAGGGGATTCTTCCTCGAAATAAGGGTTAATTATTCGCTGAACACAGCCATGCGCTGCGTCACTTTGTTCATCACAAACTGGAACTGCTCCTCGATGGTGAGGTTTGAATTGTCAACGACTACGGCATCCGGCGCTTGAATAAGTGGATCGTGTGCGCGGGTGGTATCAATGAGATCGCGTTGTGAAATGTTGCGCAACACATCATCCATCGATGTATCAACCCCCATACTCTTAAGTTCTTCGTAACGACGACGTGCACGAATTTTAGGATCAGCGGTCATGAAGAGTTTTAACTCCGCATCCGGCAATACAACGGTACCGATATCACGACCGTCCATCACCACTCCTTTCGATTCTGCCATACGCTTTTGCAAGCGCACCAACTTTTGACGTACTTCTTTGATAGCAGATACAGGCGAAACGCTGTTGCTCACTTGTAATGTGCGAATCTCACGCTCGACGTTGTGACCATTGAGATACGTTTCGTACTTGTAAGTGTCGGTGTTGTACTTGAAATTGATCATGACCAGATCCAACGCAGGAATCAATGCCGCTTCATTCACCTTACCTTCTGCACTCACGTAATTGTGTTGCAGGGCATACAGCGTCATGGCTCTGTACATAGCGCCGGTGTCGATGTAGATGTAATGAAGCTCTTTGGCTATTGCTTTAGCGATGGTGCTTTTACCGCAGGAAGAATATCCATCGATGGCAATATTGATTTTGGGTTTCACGGGGTCGGAGAAGGTTTGCGCGAATGTAATTCAATTCCCTTTAATCAGCGCAACATCTGTGCATCAACTGCGCTTAGGCCGTTACTTGCTCCATCCGCCACAACGGTCCAGCCCGCTTTTGTGACAAGCTCCCCGGCGTTTGGATCAACAATGAACTTTTGACTTGCACGCCAGGCATGGTGTATCAATCCCGCGGCCGGATAGACTTGAAGCGACGTACCGACGACGATGAAGATATCCGCTTCTTCCACAATGTCAGCGGCAACACCCAGCATGGGCACATCTTCTCCAAACCAGACAATGTGCGGACGCAACTGTGAACCCTTTTCACAGGTATCGCCGATCAATAAGCGCCAATTTTCCAGCGGATACACCAGCTCCGGATGCGAGGTACTGCGCGCTTTCCAAATTTCACCGTGAAGGTGAACAACCTTTTTACTGCCGGCACGCTCATGCAAATCATCGATGTTTTGGGTAATCACGGTCACATCAAATTCATCTTGCCAGCGGGCTATTTGTGCATGCCCGGGGTTCGGACGTGCTTCGAGAATTCCCTTGCGACGCTGATTGTAGAATGTCAACACCAATTCCGGGTCTCGCTCCCAAGCCTCAGGAGTAGCCACGTCTTCAATGCGATGGTTTTCCCACAAACCGTCACTCCCGCGAAACGTCGGGATACCGCTCTCGGCGCTCATTCCGGCGCCCGTAAATACAATCAGTCTTTTCATTTGTCAAGCAACAAGCATGTTATAAAGCACTTCTTTTATGGCGGCAACTTCTGAAGTGGAAGCCTTTTTACCCGTTGCACTCACCCGCTGCTGATCAACGGTGCGCAACTGATCGAGCACTGCATAGCCCTTTTTGCGATTGAACTTTACCTCCACCCGACTGGGGTAATTGCGTTTCACCGAAGTTAGAGGAGCTATCAGCACAGTTTGCAAATGCCAGTTCATTTCGTTCGGAGAAATTACGACACACGGGCGAGTCTTACGAATCTCCTTTCCGATGGTGGGATCCAAATTGACTATAACGATGTCGTATTGATTCAATCTTGCCATGGTGCACTGTGTTCATCATTGAAAAAATCAGGTAGCAGTCGTTCCTCCGTTGAGTCACCCGCGGCAAAAGCTTCCGCCCATCCGGCCCTTGCCTCGTTCACCGGTTTCAATACGATTTGTTCTTTCTCAAGCACCAGCGAAACCTCCTCGCTGATGTTGTACATCTTCAATACCTTATTCGGCAAGCGAATGCCCTTAGAGTTACCGATAGAAATTACTTTAATCTTCATGCGACAAATATAATTACAAAGTAATTACAAAATGAAAATGCTCGCTCTTGTTATCATCCCTTTTGTCCAAGGTCAGCCCCTTCGGGACTGTGACGCACAACCGTTTCATGGAGTTACTGAAGATTGGCCCCTTTGGGACCACGCTGAGGGAATAAATTTATCTCACAAGTCAATTATCCACGGGATGACCTTCCTATTCACTATTCACCCTTTCACCCTTTCACCAATTCAATCAGCGTCACCTCCGGCGCCATCCCTACCCTTCCCGGAAAGGCCAGAAAGCCGAAGCCGCGGTTGATGTAGAGGTGCTGATTGCCTTCTGAATAAAGACCGCCCCAGCGTTTGTAGCGCACCGATACAGGACTGAACTTGATACCGAACTGTGGCAGTTCCACGCCCATCTGTGCGCCGTGCGTATGACCCGATAATGTGAGGGCGATATTGGTTTGACCAATCACCTGTTCCGACCAATGCGTAGGATCGTGTGAAAGCAGAATCTTGAATTCATCCTGCCCTACACCTTCCATGGTTTTGGCTAAATCACCGTGCTGGTGAAAACCGATTCCCCAGTTTTCGCTGCCCAAAAGGCGGATGGATTGACCGTCCTTTTCCAACACCACATTTTCATTGCGCAACAGTTTGAATCCGGCTTCCTCGTGAATTTGAAACAGGCGCTGCTGGCTCTTGCGCTTTTCTTCGGGCTGATTACCCATAGCATAATCGCCGTAATCGTGATTGCCGAGTATGGAGAACTTCCCGTAGCGCGCTTTGATACCCGCTAATCGCTCTATCCAAGGCTCCGCCTCGTGGGCGAAATTATTGACCATATCGCCCGTGAAAAAGACGTAATCCGGATTGAGTGAATTGATCAAATCAAATCCCGGTTGCACGTCGTCAAAGGCTTCATTGAAGCTACCCAGGTGCATGTCACTGATGTGCACAATACGCAAACCATCGAAGGCTTTGGGAAGATTGGGGAAAGGGATTCGTTCGCTCATCACCCGATAGCCATACTTGCCGCGGGTCACACCATACAGCATTCCACCGGCCCAGACGGCAGCAACACCCAATCCGAGCTGATTGAAAAACTGAATGCGCGACATGCTCTCATGCGTATCGCCTTTGGGAGCGGTGAATGCGCGTGTCGCCAGCCATTTTACACCGTTCGAAATATCATTCACCAAATGAAAAGTGCCGAAGATGAGCTTGGTTGTAACGGCGATGATGAAAAATCCGATGGCAAAATTGAATAAGGTGTAATTGCGATTAATCTGCCCTTCACCGCGTGTGGCCCAATTGATCATCATAAAGACAATAGTTCCGTAGCAAATGAGCGTGGTTGCCCAGAAGGATATTACCGCCACCTTTCGCCACATCGGATCTATGCCGGCTGTCATCATCCGCAATCCTTTGAACGCATAGAGTTCAATCCCCCCAAACAACACAATCATCAATAGCAAACGAATCATGGCGAAAATATCAGGAGGCAAAAGTAGTCAGCATAACAGACAGGAATTTAAAAGTTACGTTAACGTGGCGCTTATCCCAAATAACTGCGGAGTCACTTAGGTGCGCACCTTGTTACCTTACTTCACCCCTCACCCTTCACCCTTCACCCCTAACGAATATCACCCAATTTCGCTATACCCAATACTGATCATTCGCAATACATTCGCCCAAACAAAACATTTTATCTATGCGATACATTCTGTTTATTCTCGTCCTGCTAACTGCGTCAGTTATACAGGCTCAAGACCAAAAGCGCGTTGCTGTAGTGCTTACCAACGGCAATGAATACATCGGCACTATTCAAAGCGATGATGGCCGCGAAATCCAAATGAACACCGAAAGCATGGGACTTATGGTAATTCTCAAAACGGATATCCGCAGTATGAAGGCGGTGGAAAGCGAGAAACAAATTATCCAGGGAGAATTCCGCAATACCGGACCTTTTACGACACGCTATGCATTTACCACCAATGCGCTCGAAATCAAGAAAGGTGAAAACTATACGATGCTCAATCTATACGGTCCTGAGGTGCACTTTGCCGTTAGCAACCGATTATCCATTGGTTTGATGAGCACTTGGATTGGAAGTCCGCTGGTGCTGGCGGCGAAGTATACCATCCCCACGCGCAATCCGAACATCAACTTCTCTATTGGAAATCTTGCTGCGACATCCGGATATATCCAAAGTTTCAGAGGCTTTGGCGACTTGGCTTTTGCCAATGTCACTATCGGTAATCGTCTCAATAACATCACCCTCGCCGGTGGGTATTTTATGTATCGCGGAGGGGGTAAGGAAAATTTCAATCATGCATTTACCGTGGAGGATAGCTCACAGTATTTCAATAGTTACTCCTTAATGGGGCTTCCTAAACCGGTTCATGGTCCAATGTTTTCCATCGGAGGTATTGCGAGAGTTGGAGCGAAAGCAAGTTTTGTTTTTGATTCCATGGTCGGCTTCTTTACACACGAATACGGTGAGGAATTACCCGCGATAACCTTGCAGGAACCTGTTTACAACCAACTCGGTGTGCAGGCAATCAGCGGCTTCTACCGCCATGAAGTAGTCATGCGTAAGTCATATTCCAGTGCTATATTCATCATGCCCGGTATGCGCTTCCAACGCGATGAACGCAAGGCATTCCAGTTCACGCTGGCAGGTATCTTGGTGCATGATAGCGGTGATACTTTCTCTGCTCCCTTCCCTATGTGCACTTGGTTCTATCGTTTCTAGAGAAAGCAAATTGTCTGCTTTGAATGGATGTCGTTTCATTGGCGGGAACCCGTCATTATTTTCGCGCCCATGAACAAACAGGAGAAAATTGCTGCGTTTAACCCCAATTCTGCGGGACTAAAAGACGCAAACATCTATGGCTTGCCCTTCAGCAATGAGGAATGTGACATCGTTCTCATTCCCGTTCCGTGGGAAGTAACCACCAGCTATGGCGCAGGAACCAGCGCCGGTCCGGGGCACATCTTGGAAGCCAGTTTTCAGGTCGACCTCTACCATGCGGAGTTTCCCGAACTGTGGAAGCGCGGTATCGGCATGGTCGACATGCCGGAGGATATGCTCCTGCGCAGCGTTGACCTCAAGCAAAAGGCCGCTCAAATCATTGATATGTGGGAAGACGGCATTGATGTTCCCAATAACGCCGAAGCTCAAGCCCTGCAAGCTGAAATCAATGCCGCTTGTGAAGGCATGAACCAATGGGTGGAACAACAAGTTAGCCATTGGATGGATGCCGGCAAGCTCGTCGGACTCGTCGGAGGCGACCACTCCACTCCACTGGGTTATTTCCGCGCTCAAGCCAAGCGTCATGAGTCGTTCGGAATTCTGCATATTGATGCACACAAAGACTTGCGTATCGCCTACGAAGGCTTTACCTATTCCCACGCATCCATCATGTACAATGCACTGCACTTGCCGCAGATTTCGTCGCTCGTTCAAGTGGGCATCCGCGATTTCTGTGCGGAAGAAAAGGAAGTGGCCGATCAGGAAAAAGGACGTGTGCATGTCTTTACCAATGCCGCTATTCAGCGCGAACGCTATACCGGCAAGACATGGAGCCAACAGGTCGACGACATTATTGCGAAACTTCCTCAAAAGGTGCACATCAGCTTTGATATCGACGGTTTGGATCCAACGCTTTGTCCGAACACAGGCACTCCCGTTCCCGGAGGATTGTGGTTCGATGAGGCGACTTACCTGCTCTCTGCATTGCGTCGTCATGGTAAAACCATCATCGGCTTTGACTTGGTGGAAGTTGCTCCCGGCGATGACGACTGGAACGGAAATGTGGGCGCGCGCATGCTGTGGCATATGTGCGGCGTGATGGCCGGATAAGTTGTGGAGGAATTAAATACCTAAGTTTGCATTATGACGGTTGACAAAAACATCGAGCAGGCCCAACTGCAGGCGGAGATTGGGAAGTACATCGGGCTTGGACAAAACAGCTTGATTTTTCAATTTGAAGAAGCACCCAACGGCGTGTTGCTGCGTTTAATTACGATCAACCCCATGCATAATCAAAGCTTCCTTTTTCATACGTGTAATGGTGAAACCCGCAGCGACGCATTGAAGCAGATGCTCGATTACGTGAAAAACTATAAGGAAGCTGAAAGCAGTTTTACGATTCAGTGGACGCTTAAAGGAGAAAGCCAATTGCACACTTCTTACTTCCGCGCGAAGAATATACTAGGCGCATTGGATAAGCTTTATTTCGATCGTGATCCCAACAGCATCACCGTTTTTAGTGTGATGATGAACCCTATTTCCTGATTGTCGACCTACCGCACCATCGCCTCTCCTACCACCGCTCAGTACCGGGTATTGGGCAGTCGTCATTTGGGCTATGCCTATCCCGTGCGCGATGAAGATGAGGTCAAAGCTTATATCGACGCCCTTTGGAAAGAACATCACAATGCTACCCACGTATGTTACGCCTGGCGGTTGGGATGGGATTACAGTCGCTACCGCATCAACGATGACGGAGAACCATCGGGTACAGCCGGTAAACCGATTTATGGTCAAATTCAATCCGCCGAACTCACCAATATATTAATTGCCGTTGTGCGCTATTATGGTGGAACCAAACTCGGAACGGGCGGTCTGATTGATGCTTATAAAACAACCGCTAAGTTGTGCATCGATGAAGCCTCTATCGAAGTGCGTCCCGTGAAAGACCGATACAAACTTAGTTTCGGATATGCCGATATGCCGGCCATTATGAAGGTCCTGAAGGATATGGACATGGAAAAAAACGCCATGATTACGGAGGCCGATTGCATGATTGACTTTAATTTGCTCATGACATACGCCGATGCGTTGAACAAGGCCGCTGAAGACTGGCCAACCGCATCGCTAGAACATTTAGGACGAACGTAATACCATGAAGAATTCACTTTACACCGCTATTCTTTCAGGCCTTGTGGTGATGGCTTGTCATTCGAAGTCCCCTACATCGAATCCTCCGGCGGAGATAGCGGCCATACAACAGGTCATGGACGATCAGCAGCTCGCTTGGAATCGCGGTGATATTGATGGGTTCATGACCGGTTACTGGGCCAGTGATTCATTGCGGTTTATTGGTAAGCGTGGCATTACCTATGGCTGGCAGGCGACGTTGGATAATTATAAGAAAAGCTATCCCGGTTCTGAAGCAATGGGACGGCTGCAATTCACCAACTTATCGATGGAACTAACGGGCGACTCTTCGGCCTATGTGATTGGTAAATGGGAATTGTTTCGCACGGCCGACACCCTGGCCGGTCATTACAGTTTGCTGTGGAAAAAGCAAGCCGGGCAATGGATCATCGTTGCCGATCACTCCAGTTAATACCTCTTTATGATGAGCACTACTCCTATCACCTTTATTATACTCGCTGCAACAGTACTTGTTTCCTGGCGGGCCATGGAGCAATCGGGTTTATTTGAGAAACTATTGCATAGTCCTTACCGGGTGAAGCACAACAAGCAATACTACCGCTTGTTTTCGCACATGCTCGTTCACGCTGATGTGATGCATTTGGCGCTGAACATGTTCGTGTTCTATTCGTTTGGACGAGTGCTTGAATCCATCTTCCGGGCAACCTGGGGAGCACAACAGGGTGGAATACTCTTTATCGCGCTCTATGTGCTCGGCGGTGTGGCTGCTACCCTGCCTTCGATGCGCAAGCACGGCGATAATTACGGGTATAACTCTGTCGGTGCCAGCGGTGGAGTGAGTTCCTTGCTCATGGCCTACATGATATTATTTCCCCTCAATGAAATTGCCTTTTTCTTCATTCCCATGCCCGCCTTTATCGGCGTGTTTGTCTTCTTCCTGCTTGAACATTTCATGAAGCGAAACGTGCGCTCCAACATCGCTCACGACGCCCATATCTGGGGCGCCTTATTTGGAATCGCTTTCGTTGGCTTGGTTGTCCCGTCCTCCATCCCACGATTCATTAGTCAGGTGCTGGGTGCGTTTTGACGGTTACGCTTCTATTATAATACAACCCCGGCACATCGTTCGGTGGTTCTTCTTTTTCCTAATCGACATCTTTTAAGTCAGCCCCTCCGGGGCTGTTGCGTCCTCCTTTTCACACATAGCTACTAAAAGTTGGCCCCTTCGGGGCCGGGCGAGGGACACGAATAGAGATTTGGCCTTGTATGGCGAGGAACTGCCATCATGCATAGCGTTTTGACTTATGAAGAGGTGTCTTCAGCGCCTTCACAATCAGAGCAGCTTCATCGATATAGCTACAGCCCTTCGCCCAGCCCCGCAGGGGCGCACCTTCAGTAACCTAAGACGATATAGCGCGGCGCTACAGCCCCGGAGGGGCTGACTTTAACGGTGGCCGATTATCGATTCGATGGTGTACTCTTTTTCCTAATGTACCTCTATAAAAGTCAGCCCCTCCGGGGCTGTTGCGTCCTCCTCTTCACACATAGCTACTAAAAGTTGGCCCCTTCGGGGCCGGGCGAGGGACAAGATTAGAGATGAGGTTTTGTGTAGCATGAATCGTATTCATGTGTTGAATTTTTGCAGTTGATGTTGTATCGTCAGCGCCTTCACAATCAGAGCAGCTTCATCGATATAGCTACAGCCCTTCGCCCAGCCCCGCAGGGGCGCACCTTCAGTAACCTAAGACGGTATAACGCGGCGCTACAGCCCCGGAGGGGCTGACTTTAAAAAAGAGCCGTTCATGGGGAAATGGGCGCATTCATTTTTAAGGCTGCCTCCATAAAGAGGACAAATCCAGAGCAGGTCTATGGTCATTTCACCAGAGTACATTGCCATTCCATTGTCAGCCAAAATTAAATTATCTTTGAATCAGTGAAATCCAAAAAAGAAATAATCGATACGCTGCAACAGCACAAAGCTTCTTTGTTGCAGAAATATCCCATTGCCACCATTGCCATTTTCGGATCCTACGCGCGCAATACCCAAACCGAAATGAGCGATGTAGACGTGTTGGTTGAATTTAATGGACGCGTTGGTACAGCCTTCATTGATTTGGCAAATGAAATTGAACGATTGTTGGGGGTTAAAACAGATCTCATCTCAAGAAAGGCTATTAAGCCTAAATACTTCGAGGCTATCCAAACAGACTTGACCTATGTCTGATCGCGATAGGCGATTATTACTGGAAGATATGCTTGAGGCAGCTCTTAAAATTAAGCGCTATACGGAGGGCTATGAAATCGATGACTTTTTATCGGACGATAAAACGCTCGATGCAGTGATTCGCAACTTCTAAATTATTGGCGAGGCAGCGGGTAGAATTGATGAAGAGTTCAAGGCTGAAAATTCTGAGTTGTCATGGTCTCATTTACGTGGTTTTCGCAATCGAATCGTTCACGAATACTTCGGCATCGATTACGAAATTGTATGGACCATCATTGAAAACGACCTAGACAACTATATCGATTGGCTTGAGGTGTATTTGTCGGATAGGGCTTAGTCTATGCCCATGGTTACTGAAAGTTGGCCCCTTCAGGGCCGGGCGAAGGACAAGGTTAGAGATGTGGTTTCGTGCAGCATGAATCGTATTCATGTATTGAATTTTTGCAGTTAATATTGTATCGTCAGCGCCTACACAATCAGGGCTGCTTCATCGATATATGTGCAGTCCTTCCGCCCAGCCCCGAAGGGGCGCACCTTCAGTAACCTTAGACGATTTAGCGCGGCGCTGCAGCCCCGGAGGGGCTGACTTTGACGGAGGCTTTCCAATCGCATAAACCTAAATCTCAAATTGGGCTGATAGTTCTCCATTTAAACAGCTCACCCCGCGCCTCCCCTTATACCCTTTCCCTAACTATTTTCGCCGCCGATTGTTATTGACCACACACAGCATGACTATGAGAAACTGGACCCCCATAAAAGAATACACCGACATTCGGTTTGAATACTTCGAAGGCATTGCCAAAATCACCATCAACCGCCCGCAGGTGTACAATGCATTCCGCCCTGAAACCAACATAGAGATGATTGACGCCATGGACATTGCCCGCGAGCGCGCCGACATCGCTGTGGTGGTGCTCACCGGCGAAGGCGACAAAGCGTTTTGCAGCGGTGGCGATCAAAACGTAAAAGGTGTTGGAGGTTACATCGGCGAAGACGGCGTGCCGCGCCTGAACGTGCTCGACCTGCACAAGCGCATTCGCGAACTACCTAAGCCTGTGATTGCCATGGTCAACGGCTACGCCATCGGTGGTGGCCACGTGCTGCACGTGGTCTGCGATATCACCATCGCCTCGGAAAATGCGCGCTTCGGACAAACAGGTCCAAAGGTGGGAAGCTTCGACGCCGGCTTCGGATCCAACTACCTCGCCCGTCACGTCGGTCAAAAGAAGGCCCGCGAAATTTGGTTCCTCTGCGAACAATATACCGCCACCGAAGCCGAAGCCATGGGCATGGTGAACAAGGTGGTGCCGCTTGCCGAACTGGAAAACGAAACCGTTCGTTGGTGCAAGACCATGATGAAACGCAGTCCGCTCGCCCTTCGCATGATCAAGCGCGGACTCAACGCCGAACTCGACGGTCAGCGCGGCCTCATGGAATTCGCCGGAGACGCTACCCTGCTCTACTACCTCACGGAAGAAGCACAAGAAGGCAAGCGCGCATTTCTCGAAAAGCGTGATCCCGACTTCCAGAAGTTCCCCAAATTCCCTTGATTTAGCTGATTTATGAAACGATGGATATCTGCCATGCGCCTGCGCACACTGCCGTTGGCAGCATCCTGCATTTCAGCTGGCGCTGTAGCTGCAGGCCATGACGGCGGGCACAAGCCCGTGGTCATTGGTCTTGCACTGCTCACCACGTTTCTGCTCCAGATATTATCCAACCTGGCCAACGACTATGGCGATTACAGTCATGGAGTCGACAATGAAAATCGCGTCGGTCCATCCCGCGCCTTGCAAAGCGGAGCGATTTCCCCCGGGGCTATGATATCAGCGCTTTTCGTTGTTAGCACATTGACCCTTTTTAGCGGCATCAGCATGCTCTGGCTAGCCTTCGGCGCTCAAGGCATGTTTACACAGGCCCTCATTTGGCTATCCATAGGAATAGCGGCTATTGCAGCCGCAATCAAATACACTGTAGGTTCCTCACCCTATGGCTACCGGGGTTTGGGTGATCTTTTCGTTTTTCTCTTCTTTGGAATCGTGGGCGTCATGGGAACCTATATGCTCAATACAGCGGTTTGGTCGTGGATGGCCTTGCCCTTGGCCACGTGCATCGGCTGTTTCAGCACCGCAGTGCTCAACCTCAACAACCTGCGTGATCATGAAAACGACCGCGCGATGAACAAGCGCACGCTGGTGGTTATGATGGGATTTGTGAATGGCAAACGGTATCAAACAGGACTCATTCTCACGGGAGTTCTCTCCTTATCCTACTGGATATTCGAACACGGACACAGCGCCCTTGACTGGTTACCCATGATACCGGCTGCAGTGCAGTGTTTGTTGCTTGTAAAAGTCTGGAAAACCAAAGAGCCCCGTGCACTCGACAGTGAACTTAAAAAGGTCGCGCTGCTCACGTTTGCCACATCGGTCTTGTTGTGGTTCACGCTTTAGGCAACCTTATTCCTCTTTACCGTAGCGATACTTGCTGCCCCAGCGCACGTGCAGCCATTCTTTGATTTGTTCTTCTCTCACATTATTGGCAGGAGCGTAAAACATCGCATTCGAAAGCTTTTCGGGTAAAAACTCCTGCAAGGCGAAGTTACCGGGATAGTTGTGCGAATACTTGTAATCATCGCCATAGCCTAGCTCTTTCATCAGCTTGGTCGGCGCATTGCGAATCTGCATGGGAATGCTGAGGTCACCACTGTTGCGAACCTCAGCAATGGCAGCATCGATGGCCATGTAAGCGCTGTTGCTCTTGGGTGAAGTAGCCAGGTAAATGGCACATTGACTGAGGATGATTCTACTTTCCGGCCAGCCGATATTCTCGACAGCCCGAAACGTGGCATCGGCCATGAGCAAGGCATTGGCGTTGGCCATGCCGATGTCCTCCGATGCGAGGATGAGCATCCGACGGGCGATGAACTTTGGATCTTCCCCGCCTTCAACCATGCGCGCCAAATAATAGACTGCTGCCTGTGGATCACTGCCGCGAATACTCTTGATGAAGGCTGAGATGATGTCGTAATGCATCTCTCCTGACTTATCATACATGGCAGGGTTCTGCTGAACAATTTGGGCTACGCGCTCATTGGTGATGGCGTCGCCCTCGGCAAGCTGTGAAACAACGAGTTCAAGCACATTCAACAATTTGCGGGCATCACCGCCGCTCATGCGCAGGAGTGCTTCAAATTCCTCCACGCGAATCTGCTTTTTCATGAGGTCCGCGTCGTTGGCAAGGGCTTTCAAGACCAACTTTTCAAGGTCAGCGCGGTCAAGGTGCTTCATTACATACACCTGGCAGCGCGAAAGCAATGCACTGATGACTTCGAAACTTGGATTTTCGGTTGTGGCGCCGATGAGCGTTACGATCCCCTTCTCCACTGCCCCAAGCAGAGAGTCTTGCTGTGACTTCGAGAAGCGGTGGATTTCATCGATAAACAGCACAGCGCCGCGAGAAAACATGCCTTGACCTTGCACGCGGTCGATGACTTCACGCACATCCTTGACGCCACTGTTGATGGCGCTGAGGGTATAGAATGGGCGCTTGAGTGTTTGCGAAATGATGTGCGCCAGGGTTGTTTTGCCTACTCCGGGCGGTCCCCAAAAGAGCATGCTCGGAATGTTCCCGCTCTCGATAGCCTTGCGAAGAACAGCATTCTGCCCAACAAGATGCTCTTGCCCGAAATAATCATCGAGCGAAGACGGGCGGAAGCGTTCAGCAAGCGGGATGGTGTTCATGTGTACATCCAAAATTAATCAACGCGGTCGGAAGCATCGAGCAAATCCGGCCTGCGCTCGCGCGTCTTCTTTACTGCCTCGTTCATGCGCCACTCTTCAATTTTTCCAAAATGTCCGCTGAGCAGCACCTCCGGGACTCCCCATCCTTTGTATTCCGCCGGACGCGTGTAGACCGGTGGAGCAAGCAGGTCATCCTGGAATGAATCGGTTAGGGCGCTGGTTTCATCATTCATCACGCCGGGAATGAGTCTCACGATGGCATCAACGAGCACCGCTGCGGCGAGTTCTCCCCCACTCAGCACGTAATCGCCAATGGAGATTTCTGTGGTGATAAAATGGTCGCGCACACGCTGATCGACACCCTTATAGTGCCCGCAGAGTAATATAATATTCTGCTTGAGGGAAAGTGAATTGCAGGTACGTTGATTTAAACGCTCCCCATCGGGAGTGAGGTAAATGATTTCATCGTATTCCCGCTCACTTTTCAGTTTTGTGATGAGGTCGTCGATGGGTTGTATCGTCATCACCATTCCTGCACCGCCACCGAATTGATAATCGTCGGTTTGTTTTTGCTTGGCTGTGCTATAATCACGAATGTTGTGGATGTGAATCTCACAAATGCCACGCTCCTGCGCGCGTTCGAGAATACTGTCGGCAAAAGGCCCGTCGAGCAGGCGTGGAAGCAGGGTGAGGATGTCGATGCGCATGATGGGCGCAATTTACGAATCGGGCGAAACTCCTCCCCATTATCCTACAATCCTACAAACCACCTATCTTTCCCCCATGGCACTTATCCGATGCAGGGAATGCAACAACGCCATTAGTAACATGGCTTCAGCTTGTCCGCACTGCGGCTGGCCGGTAGAAGTGATGCATTCGCTTCAAGATCGTTCATTCGACGTGTATACTTCCGGTGGATTGTCGGACGATTTGTTTATCGGGCAACAGATTACCAATTGGGGGTATGATGCTGTTTTGGATGGTGACTGTTGGCGGGGTCCGAGCGCTCCGCATCAGGTGCCTGAAGGGAAATTGCAGCTACGCGTTCACACAGGTGGTATTTGTGTGGCCAAGAGTCTATTCGGTGAAGTGTTTTTGAACCTCCATAAATCACAAATTCTCCGCATGGAAGCGTGGGATTCGGAATGGGTAGAGACGAGATACCCATCGATGGTTGGAAGGACCTTGCTTGGAGCCGCAGCCTTTGGTCGTGCGGGAGCGGCTATCGGCGCCTATTCCGCAACTCAACCTACCCTAAAAGTGCGTGACGATGCGATGTTGGTCTTAACCTATCGCGTCAAAGAGCAAGAGCAGCCGCTGATTCTTTATGTGCGTTCACGACGATTAATGGTGGAAATGTTTATCCGCCGATACCACAAGCAAATGGCGAAAAACGCGCCTAATGTCCGGCCGAAAGACCGCCCCGTGCTCGGGTGTTTCATCATACTGGCATTTTTAGGAATAATCGTAGCGTTGATTATGAAGGCGTGTTGACGGGCGCTTTCCGTCGGCAGGTCAACGCATATCCACATTCCCCTCTCCTATTCCGGCCATTGGTTCAACATTCTGCATGTTTCATGAAAGAGTGCCGGGTATTTTGTTTTGAACTCGTCGGGTTGCTCGAAAAACGTTTCGACAGCTACAGCCCAGAACTCATGGATGTTGGTTGCGCCGTATTGACGGAAGAAGTGCGTGCGGGTGTAGGTTATAGACCTCATGATGGGATGAGCCACCTCTTGCCATTTGTCCCAGGCGGGCAGGAAAGTGAATCGATCAAACTCAATCATCATGGCGTGAGCAAATTCATGCAAGCCCACGTGGACTTTATCGTCCGGATCTTCATGTCCCTCTTCAAAATGCGCCCAGGAAAGGAATAAGCGTCCATGCCCGAGGGTCAGTCCCTTGACTTGTTGCTCGAGGAGTTTGGAATAAAACTCCCGCGGGTACACCTCGATGAGTTCGAATTTCGGGAGATCAAAATTTCGACTCAGACCAAAGGTGAGACGAGCCAGCGTGGCGCTAATCACCACTTGATGCCTTGGAGTGACTTCAAATCCTTCCGCGCCGTGGAAGTGCTTTTTGGACATGATGACGTGCGTGCGCCACACAAAAATTTCCTTTCGTCGGGTAGACCATTGCTGCACAAAGGGAAATTCCTTCTCGATGACTTCTCGTGTGAATTGTGTGTCGATGTGTTTCCCTTGCTGATCGGATTCATTGGAATTGCCTTGATTGTATGGGAAACTTGAAGACTGATACCTGGAACGGGGGTCAACGCTTATGTCTACAGGACCTGACTTTTGAACGCCCATGACATTCCTTACCACAAAGTAAATTCCCACGATATAGAGAATGGTGACGAACATGGAGCGAAAGTATTCAATTTGGTTGAGGAAATTGGCATGTGATGACTGCGGCTATAGTATGAAATTACACGCTGTGAGAAGATGATGTCGCCCGTGCAAAAGGCAGAATGCATAGCTTGAATTCATGCGAATTCTGCGGAAAAATGGAATAACCATTGACGTTTGGGTAATTCTATCAAGGTTACTGATTGTATTATTCAACCGCAGAGACGCGGAGAGGGCGGCTCGCCAAATATCTCCTGTATCGCTTGCTGGACGTGCTTTTCCGAAGACCCGCTATTGACACGTTTATTATACGTAAATGCGGTGTTTTTCTTTAGAACAAAGGTAATATAATTCGGTAATTCGAGGTGCTTTTTTTTTGATTTTTTTTTACCGCAGAGACGCGGAGAGTAAAATGAAAAGTGGTGTGAACGTGCGGAAGCTTGTCACGAATACACGAATATTTGTGACATTCATGTGGTTTTGTTTTCGCTTTTGGCAGCAGCCATGAAGAAGATTGCAGCTTCGATTCTAGACACAAGAAACATGAAATGCCCGAACCAAAAATAGCCTATGCGGCTATATCTAGAAATCCACTTCTACACACGAGTTGATGATATCTGTAACAAAAACTTCAATTATTTGTTACAAAACAACTCCATTTACAACGCTAAGTACCTAAGCGCTTAGAATTTTATATATCGTGCATACATAAAACTTAACTCCTGAAAAGTGTGCTCGAACACACAAATAAGCCCTTAAAAGTTTGTTTGGATACATTTTTCAGGAGTTAAGTTGGGTTTCGGGGTTGGATTGTGACCTCAATTATCTCCAGTACCCAGTAACCAGTAACCAGTAACCAGTATCCAGTACCTACCCATCACTCATTATCTTGGCTATACAACTCCTTAAGATCCCAGTAGTTGTAGCTATTTCCATCATACATCCTGTTGAGGGTTTCTTCATCGACGTAAAAGCGCTCGACTTCTTTTCCATAGTAA
>Ga0315902_10000622_pt1 | contig 59999 bp, 58 predicted proteins | sample LakEriMetagenome_9_FD_203523 | JGI IMG/M metagenome (GOLD analysis project Ga0315902, IMG submission 203523) | Freshwater fungal communities from buoy surface, Lake Erie, Ohio, United States - Buoy 12 MA117 | ecosystem: Environmental > Aquatic > Freshwater > Lake > Lake biofilm | place: USA... | reverse complement strand
ATGATGTGGCTATGGGCGAAGCTTTGGTCGAGATGACCGAAGCGAAGACGCAAGCGAAAGCTGGCGTCGCCGTCATCCGCTTTGCCGATGAAATGTGGGACGCCCTGCTCTCGATCGGGCGCGAGCCGCCGCGCTAGGGCGCTGCCTCAATCCTTGAAATAGTCGCGCATCAATGCGCTGGCCCAGGCGGGCTGGCGCGTGGCGCCGATGGGCGCGAACTCGTCCATCCACGGTTTGATGTCGAGCACCGGCGTGCCGTCGATCGCGTCGAGGCCGCGCACGCGCAGGACGCGGCCCTCGACCGCAACGATCGTGGCGCGCGTCAGCCCAATCCGGTTCGGCCGCGCCTTACCGCGCTGGCCAAAGATGCCGACCAATGGCCAATCCATCCGTTCGCGCGGATGCCGCGCGCCGGTCTCCACCTTGGCGGCGTCCACGCGGTGCATCAGGAACAAAATCTCAACGTGGCTGAAATCACCGAGGCCAAAAAGCGCCTCCGGACCAAAGCCTGCGTCCAAAATGATCTCGGCTTCTACGGCGCCCCAGAAGTCGTCGGACAAATCCTTGCGCGGCGAGCGCACCATGCCGATTGCGGAAACCTCTGTTTTCATCACGACCTCCCGAGCCTTTCAAACGCCCTTCCCGGCGCGCAGACAATCCCTTACAGCCGTCGCTCAGGAGAGGGATTCACTTTATGGATTGGAATATCGCCCCGCTTTTGTCGGACCCAGCCGCTTGGGCCGCTCTCATCACATTGATCGTGATGGAAGTCGTGCTCGGCATCGACAATCTGATCTTCATTTCGATCCTCACGAACAAACTGCCTGAGCATCAACGCCCGCGCGCGCGCCGTATCGGTATCGGCTTGGCGCTCGGTATGCGCCTGGTGCTGCTATCCACCATCGCCTTCATCGTCGGCCTGACAGCGCCGCTGTTTGATTTGGGCCTCGTCGGCGCGGTTGACGATCACGGCAATCCGAGCTTCGAGACCGCCTTCTCCTGGCGCGACCTGATCTTGATCGCAGGCGGCCTCTTCCTGGTTTGGAAAGCCACCAAGGAAATTCACCACACCGTCGATCCCGCACCCTCGCATGACGTGCTCGACAAGAAAGCGCCAATCGCGATGAATTTCGGGGCAGCGATCTTCCAAATCATCCTGCTCGACCTCGTCTTCTCGATCGACTCGATCCTCACGGCCGTTGGTATGACCGATCACGTGCCGATCATGGTCGTCGCCGTGGTCGTGGCGGTAACGGTGATGATGCTTGCCGCTGACCCGGTCGCGAACTTCATTCACGCTAACCCGACTGTCGTGATGCTGGCGCTCGGCTTCTTGCTGATGATCGGTATGGTGCTGATCGCCGAAGGCTTCGGCGTGCACGTGCCGAAGGGTTACATCTACGCGGCGATGGCATTCTCCGCCTTGGTCGAGGGTCTCAATATGCTCTCGCGCAACGCGCAGAAGAAGAAGGCGGGGCAAGCGCCACCGCCCAACGCGCACTAAGGGAGAACGACATGCGGTCCATTCTTTTGGCTGCGGGTGCAGCGCTTGCGCTCAACGCTTGCGTGGCGCCCTCCGCGCCGGTGGCGACGCGAACGCTTATCGCGTCGGACGCGGCAACGTCACTGGCGGTTGGCGAAAGCGTTGTGGAGGAAACCTCCACACAGGCCGCAGCTGAAGGGATGGACCCGGTTGTGAGTTTGGCGTTGCGCCATGCGGATGGCCGACGCCTCTCCTTCCAACAAGCAAACCACACCAACAATGATCTGCTGGCGCAGAGCCCTGGCGGGGCGCTGGCGCAGATCATGGGATTGCAGGGCGAAGAATCCGCCACGCTCTATCACGCCGTGAGCGGCGAAGACGCATCCGAAAGCGCGTTCTTCTGCGGCCCGCAAGGGCCGGCCGCGATCGGCGCATATGCGGCGGCGGACGGCACGCTTTTGGTTGTTGGCCTGCGCCAAGCGATTGAGTTCGAAACGCGTGTGGACGGCGAAACCTATGCGCTGCCCTACTCACCCGATCAGGTCTGCGCGCGCTTGCGCTTTCGTCAGGGCTGATCAATGGCCGTTTACGCGCTTGCGCAATTGAACATCCACGATCGGGAGCGCTACGGCCGCTATATGAGCCGCTTCATGCCGGTGCTGGAAAAGTACAACGGCAAGCTGCTCGCCGCTGACGACGCGCCGCGCGTGCTCGAAGGCCAATGGTGGGATCGCAACAAAGTCGTGTTGATGGAATTTGCTGATAAAGACGCGTTCCGCGCCTGGGCGAGTTCACCCGAATACAATGAGATCGCCGAGGACCGCAGAGCCAGCGCCGACGTCGTTGTGCTGCTGATCAAGGGCGCTTAGCTCAATTACGGCGCACGGCACGTCTGAGCTATTGCCGCCGAGCGATAATCTGGGCGAACGCCCAACAGGTACGTCACCTCGCATGAGCGCATCACCGCAGCGCCCTCGCGCGTGCAACTGACAATACGCTCCAACGACAGAGACGACCCGTCGATCATGAAGAGCGCGTAGTCCTCGTGAGGCGCCCGACCCAGCACAACGCCACCCTCTCGCAGCGCGCGCAACACAGCATCCGCGTACGCAGGCGTGGGCGCCATGCCGTCGTGCATGCGCAGCGCCAGTAGCTCCGGTCCGCGCAATGAGCCGCACGCGGCAACGCCCGCTTGCCGCCCCGCCATCGAGATCCAACCGCTGCGCAGGATGACCGGCGTCCCGCGCTCATCCGGCGGGGCCAAATGCCAGCGCACGGTCTGCGGCATGGCCACGCGCAATTCGTCCCATGATCGCCATGGCGCCGTGTTCAGCGCCACGCGGATGACGCGTACGATCTCCCACTCGAGGGAAATCACCTGGTCGGCGGACGCGGGACTCACCAAAAGCGCGAGCGCGGCGAGCAATTTGAGCAAGCATCGCATTTTTGTGTCACTATATTCATACAGCAGAAGCTGTCGATTACGCCGATGGAGACCGAGTTGGAATTCACCGCCGCCCTATGCCGCGCAGCACGCGCATTGGTGCAATGGCCGCGTGAGCAGCTGGCCAACGCGTCGGGCGTCTCCAAGAAAACAATCCGCGACTTTGAGACCGGTGACGCCAAACTCGATCGCAAATCGGCCAAGGCGCTCCGTCTCGCGCTCGAGGCCGCCGGCGCAGTCTTTCTCGACGAAGACGACATGGGCGCTGGCGTGCGGCTGCGTTTCACGCGCCGCGACGTGAAGCAGCTCAACCGGCTTGAAGGCGAAGGCGGCTTGGTCGGCGACGATGACGTCTAGAACTTGCCGTAGCCGCCATCGATGATGATCGAATCGCCGGAATGAAAGGTCGAGGCGTCGCTCGCCAGATAGACGGCGATGCCGCCGAATTCTTCCGGCTTTCCCCAACGCCGCGCCGGCACGCGTGCGATCACATTGTTCGTGAATGCATCACTCCCCTGCGCGACGCTGGTCATGTCCGTTTCGATCCAGCCCGGCAGGATCGCGTTGGCGCGCACGCCGTAGCGCGCAAATTCAACAGCGACGCAATTCGTGACGCCAATGATCGCCGCCTTTGAAGCAATGTAATCTTGATTGCGCGCCGCGCCGAACAACGCACCCATGCTCGCGACCGACACAACCATGCCGCCCGGATCGCCGGCCTCGGCGCGCGCTTTCATATGGCGGCACGCCTCGCGCATCGTGAACATCATGCCATCCACGTTGATCGACATCAGCTTGTGATAATCCGCACCGCCAATATCGAGGAACGACTTCCAGCGGTTCGACATGCCCGCGTTAGCGAAGCACGCATCGATGCGCCCGTGCTCGGCGAGCGTCGCTTCAAAACCGGCAACGACGTTTTCTTCCTTCGACACATCGACAATGCGCGCGCTCGCCTTGCCGCCATGCGCCTTCAACTGCGCGAGCGCCTTGGCGTTTTTGTCACGATTGGTGCCCCAGATTTCGATACTGGCGCCAGCCTGCGCCATAGCATCGGCCATGCCCAAGCCGATGCCGCCATTGCCACCCGTAACGAGCGCGACCTTGCCTGTAAGATCGAAGGGTTTGTACGGCATGGCTCAATCCACCTGTGCAATGCGGTTCATGAAGGGACTGACGCGGCGTTCGACGTCGCTGGCGTAAGAGAATTGCCCACCGCGCCGCAACGCGTCGAGAGCCTGTGCGTTCGTGGCCGATGCTTGACGATGGCGCGTAATCTGATCCGCGTCACTCAGGCGATCACCGATCCGCTCTTGCACCGTGCCGATATTGGAAAGCACCACGCCCGCCTCGGTCGGCGCCGTCTCGGGACTTTTCACCTCAAGCCGATTGCTAAACGAGCGCTCCGCGTCCTCCAACTCGGCGGCGGAGCCATCACCACGCACATGCGCAATCCAGACCAAAGCAGTCGCCAGATTGTTCTGCACCTCGGCCCATTCGGTCGGGGTGTCCGCGCGCGTGTAAGCTTCAAGCGCCGCGCGATGATCGCGCACTGCGCCTTCCAGCAGCGCAGTGTCACGCGAACGTCTGCCACGGAACGATTGCGCAGCGCCGGCGGACGCCTTCGATTCCGCCCGACCACGCGAGTCGGCTGGGCGCGTACGTACGTCCAACGCTTCCCCATACGCCGCTTCGGCGGCGATGAAATCCTGCGCTGCAAACAAATCTTCGCCGCGCTGTTGTTCGGCCGCCGCCCACTCGGGCGTGCGCTCGTTCGACGCCGCAGGCGACGACACGCTCAAGACCATCGCCATCACCAAGGCCGTCGGCAACCTAAGCATGAGAGCCCCTCACAAGAACGAATACGGATCCACGTCGATTTGCACGCGGACCGTGCTGTGTAGTTTTACACGCCCTGCCCAAGCGGCAAGGAAGGCCGAAACATCAACGCCGCGATTGGCGCGAATGAGAAAACGGCGCCGATGCATGCCGCGGATCACCGAAAGCGGCGCCGGCGCTGGGCCCCAAAGATCGAGCCCCTCCACGATCGGGGCCTTCTCCCCCATCAATTTGGAGGCTTCGTTGGCGAGTTGCTCATTGGGGGCGGAGACGATCACCGCCGCCAAACGGCCATAGGGCGGCATGCCGGCGGCTTCGCGCTCGGCGATTTCGGCGGCAAAGAAGGCGTCGCGGTCCTGCGCCGCGAGCGCCTGCATCACCGGCTCATGCGGCGCGTAGGTTTGGATGAGCGCGCGGCCCTTCTTCTCGTGGCGACCTGCGCGGCCCGCGACTTGGCTGACAAGTTGAAAGGTGCGCTCGCCTGCCCGGAGATCGCCGCCCTTAAGGCCGAGGTCAGCGTCGACCACACCCACGAACGTCAGGTTTGGAAAGTTGTGGCCCTTCGCCACGATCTGCGTGCCGATGAGAATGTCGATCTCATTGTTCTCCATGCGCGCCACCAAATCACGCACGGCGTCGCCATTGGGCGTAGTGTCCGAGGAGAATATCTCTATGCGCGCTTCCGGAAAGTACTCGCGCACTTCTTCCTCGATGCGCTCAACGCCGGGACCGATCGACGTAAAGCTATCCGGCGTCAGACATTCCGGGCACGCCTTCGGCTTCGGCATCGAGAAGCCGGTGAGGTGACAGACGAGCCGGCCGGAATATTTGTGCTCGACCAGCCAGCTCTCGGTCTCCGGCGACTTCATGCGATGACCGCACGCGCGGCAGAGCGTGAGCGGCGCGTAGCCGCGGCGGTTCATATAGAAGAGCGATTGCTCGCCGCGCAGCAATGCCTCAGCCGCGCCACGTACAAGCCTCGGCGAAAGCCACTTGCCTTTGTCCGGCGGCGCATCCTTCAGATCAACGAGCTCGATATCTGGCAATTCGGCCACGCCGTGGCGTGCCGCGAGCTTCACGTGCGCGTAGCGACCGAGTTGTGCGTTGACGAGCGTTTCCAGCGATGGCGTGGCGCTGGCGAGGATCACCATGCACTCGCCGAGCTTGGCGCGCGCAACGGCGAGATCGCGCGCCTGATAGATCACGCCCTCCTCCTGCTTGTAGGAAGAATCGTGTTCTTCATCGATAACGATGAGCTTCAGATTTTTGTACGGCAGGAAGAGTGCTGAGCGCGCGCCCACGATCAGGCGTGCGCGGCCTGCCGTGATTTCGCGCCAGGCGCGGCGGCGTGCCTTCTGTTGGATGGCGGAGTGCCATTCGACCGGCGTCACACCGAAACGCGCATTGAAGCGGCCCATCGCCGCTTGCGTCAGTGCGATCTCCGGCAACAGCACCAGCACCTGCGCGTCCGGTTCAAGCTTCAGTGCTTCCGCGACAGCTTCGAGATAGACTTCGGTTTTGCCAGAACCGGTTACGCCATCAAGCAGAGCAACATGAAAGCCGCCCGCGCGAACGCTAGCGGAAACTTCCTCAGCGGCGGCTTGCTGGATGTCGGAAAGATCCTTGCCGGTGCGGCTGAGATCGGGAGCCGGGTACGGCGGATCTTCGCTGATCTCAAGCTTAACCAACGCGCCGCAATCGACCAGACCCTTGACGACGGCGGAAGAAGTTTCGGCGCGACGTGAAAGCTCGGCGGCATTCACCCGCTGCTTCGCCGCCTCTTCCAGTACGCGCGCACGCGCTTCCGTCAGCTTCGGCGGCGTCTCGCCTGTCGGCGCAAGCACGGTGTAAGTCGGCGGCGGAAACAGAGCGTCGGGCGAGCGCACGACCATGCGGATCAAATCGCCCGGCGGACGCACCAGATATTTCGCGGCCCAATCAACGAAGGTACGCGAGATTTCAGGCACTGGCGGGCCCGGCAAGACTTCTTCGATCGCTTTCAGGTTCGCGGCAGCCGGATTGTTGCGTTGAACCTCCCACACAACCCCACGCACTAAGCGCGAACCAATCGGCGCAATCACATGCATGCCCGGCTCGATACCGAGCGAGGTCGCCGCGCGGTAATCAAACGGCTCCGGCAACGGCAACGGAAACAGCACAGACACCTTATCCAGCGTGTCGTGCTCGAATTCGGCGCCCTTCTCCTCCACCGCGAACAGCGGCCCGACCGGCGCAGGCGCGCGTTGGCGTTTCAGCGCATCCATGGCGCGGCGGCGGGCAGTCGAATTCATAGGGTGAATCTAAGGGGTCGGCAGATTCGGCGAAAGCGCCAGATGTTGCGCCGCTGTTACTGAACGGCCCTTAACTCTGGTAACTTATTGGTTGTTAGGCACGGGCGCGCAGTTTTGGGGCGCTGTGTTTATAAAATTGCTCTCCCGCGTGATGGGGTCGCCGTCGCCGCCGCTTAGCGCCAACGACCACTTGTTTACGACCTACGCGCCCGAGGGCGCGCCGGCGCGGGTGCTGTGCAGCCTCTACGAGCAATACTCGGGCGCTTATCCGGACGAACCCTTCCCGCCGCAACATCGCCGTTATCGCGCGTTGGTCGATGCGATCATCGCCGGCGGCCATCTCCGCAGCCTGCGCGATCTCGACCTGCGCCGCGTGAATTCAGCGTACGTAACTTGTTTCGAGAAGGCAGAAGCGTTCGAGTTTCAGCTCTCGTTGTGGCGCAACGAACCGAGCATCGCAGCTCAATTGCTGCAAGCCCGCACCGATATCGTCGCAGACCTCACCACACAGGCTGAGACTGAAGCCGCCCGCGTTGAGCATTATAAGCGCTGGAATGAGTGCCTGGCTGCGCCGCTCGACATCACCGGCTATAGCCGGATCAGCCTCATCTCGCAGATGCATCCCGACGATTGGCACGAGCTCGCGCTAAGTTGGGATTGGTGCAACGGCACGGCTGAACTCGAATGGATCACGGCGCAGCGGAGCTGCGACCGGGCGACCGCTTTCTATGTCATGTGCAAGGGCGCCCCGGGCGACGTGGCCACACACGCCCATGAACCATCTCCGCGCGACGCATTCATCCGCACGCTGGCGGCACGGCTGGAAGATGGCTTTTACCCAAGCGCCGACCTCAGCCTGCCGATCTCGATGCGGACACGCGTGGCGTTCGCCGAGCAAATGGCGGTCGCACGCCGCACCCGGGTGAGCCCCTGGGTGCTGCCGAGCGATCTCCTCCATCATGACGGCCGCCAGCATCAACCGAAGTACGCGATCACCGATGGGCGCCTGCACTATCATTACGAGTATTGGCTCGCGCACCTCGCGCCGACACGTTGACGAGATATTGACGCGGGCAGCGTTCAATCGCGCCCATGCACGCCGCCGCCCTCCTCCAAACTTGGATCGCGCATCTCCGCGACGAGCGGCGCTTTGCGGCAAATTCGGTTGAAGCGTACGAGCGCGACGTCGCTGCGTTTCTGGGCTTTTTACAAGGCCATTTGGGCGGCGAACCCTCAAGCCAAGACCTCGCGCAACTAGAACCGCGCGATCTGCGCGCCTATCTCGCGCATCGCCGCCAAGGCCCTGACGCGCTCGCGGATCGCTCGATCTCACGCGCACTCGCGGCGATCCGCAGCTTCTATCGCTATCTCGAACGTCGCCATGGCGTGGCTAATGCACGGCTTGCTTTGGTGCGTGGGCCAAAGCTCAAGCGGCCGCTGCCGCGGCCTGTATCTGAAGGCGCCGCTCGCGATCTAATCGTTGAAGCTAGGGACGCAGCTGGCCAAGAATGGGTGGGCGCGCGCGACGCAGCGCTGATCACATTGCTCTATGCGGCGGGCCTTCGCATTAGCGAAGCGCTGGCGCTCAATGGTGGCGATCTGCCCCTGCCTGAGATGCTGCGCGTGGTCGGCAAGGGCGGCAAAGAGCGCATCGTGCCGCTGCTTCCAGCAGCGCGTGAAGCGGTCGAGCGCTACGCGGAACTTTGCCCTTTTGCGCTGACCGAAGACACCCCACTCTTTCGTGCGATCCGCGGCGGCGCGCTCTCGCCACGCATGGCGCAGGACCTGATGCAGCGACTGCGCGGGCGTTTGGGCTTGCCTTCAAGCGCCACACCGCACGCTCTTCGGCATGCCTTCGCAACACATTTGCTCGCGAACGGCGGCGACCTGCGCGCCATCCAAGACCTGCTCGGACACGAATCGCTGTCGACGACTCAGACCTACGCGAGCGTCGAAGCAAAAAAAATTTTGCAGCTGTATCGCCGCGCACATCCGCGCGCGTGACGTTTTCCGCGTGGCGCAACAACGCTGATCGCCTTTGTTTTCAAGGCACGCAGAGAAATCATCGAGTGTTCGCGCAATCAAAAAAGCGCTTGACAGAAAAAATCGCGCGAGTGCTTGCGGAAACTACTTGCAAACCAAATTGCGTCACAAAAATCCTCGGAGAGTCAAACAACTCCCATCCAACCCAGTACCAACATTAGTAAAGATGAGGAAATGAAAATGGCTAAGAAGGTAAAGAAGGCCGCTGCTAAGAAGCCGGCGAAGAAGATGGTTCGTAAGGCTGCCAAGAAGACGGTTCGCAAGGCTGCGAAGAAGACCGTCCGCAAGGCGAAGAAGGTTGCCAAGAAGCCGGCCAAGAAGGTCGTGCGCAAGGCCGCCAAGAAGCCGGCGAAGAAGATCGTTCGCAAGGCTGCGAAGAAGACCGCCCGCAAGGTCGCTCGCAAGCCGGCCAAGGCCGTCGCGGTTGCCGTCTAATAGACGCAAAGGCAAGGGGGCGCTGACGAGCGCCCCCTTCGCCGTTTAGGGCCATCGATCGCGCAAAGGATCACATGCGTTCTCCAGTGATACGTTCTCCCCGCTCTCGCTTCGAACACCGCCGCCTTTGCCGCTATTACCGAAAACGCTGATCTGACGCCGCAAACGCGGCCTCCCCTTCCCCGATAACGCTTCCGATGATCCGCACGCTGACCGCGTTGCGGATCTATTCATTTCTGGGGCAGCGACATCGCACCGCTTGCGGGGTCACGTGCGGGCCGCCACTTTGCTCTCCATGAGAATTCTGACCGCCTTCGCCACCCTCGTTTTGCTCTGCGCCTGCGACGTCCCCAGCAATCTGGAAGACGCCAAGCAGCAAGCGGCCGACATTGGCGGCCAGGTTCTGGACACTGCGCGCGGCGCCGTCGACACGCGCACCGCCTGCATGCTGGCTGGCCAATCCGAAGCGTTCTGCGGCTGCGTGCAAGAACGCCTCGGCCCGCAGATCACCGAAGAGCATGTGACGGCTATCACCACAGTCGCACGCGAGGCGTTGGAAGGCCGCAGCGTCGAGGCCGCCGCCGAAAGCGCTTCGAACATTGATCCGACCACGCGTGACGCCTTAGTGCAATGCGCCACGCACGCCGCCGTCCAAGGCGCGCTTGGCGGCGAAGGTGAAGGCGCAAATTAAGCGGCGGCGCTAAGCGCCCAGCGCGCGACGCCCGGATAGGGCTGCTCGCGTGTGTCGGCGAAGCCTACGCGGGCGAGCGTGTGCGCCGCACCCGAATCCTCTGCATCGAGGTGCGCGATCACGCGGCGCGCGCCATTGGCGAAAGCCCAGTTCGCGAGCGCGCCAACCGTTTCGCCGCCATAGCCACGACCACGGAATTCCGGCAGCAGGCCGAACGCGAGCTCGACATCGCCATCGTCATCCGGACGGCCAATCAAAGCGGCGATGCCAACCAGGCGCGGCGGCGCGCGTTCGCCTTCGTTGGCGAGCAGCGCCCAGCCGTACCAGCCCTGCCCTTCGGGATCGTGCGCGAGGTGGCTCTCGGCCCAGTCGAACGCCGCCGTCTCAAACGGCGCGGGCGGCCAGATCGGCTCGTGCATCACCGCGATCGCATTGAAGAACGCCGTGCGGCTGCCCGCCTGCAACGCCGCCAATTCGTGATCCAGCGCCAGCAGCGCCAAGCGCCCCGTGTTCAGAATGAGCAAGACCCGTTCTCCCCTCGCTACGGAGGTGACGAGAACTCAGAATGCGCTCACATCAAAGTGAGCATTCTGCAATATCCACAGGGCGATGTTCTGCGCGTGTGCGGCCTAAGCCTGCATCACCCAGCCATCGACGCCCTTGGCGGCCTCGCGGACGGCTTCGCTCATGGTGGGGTGCGCGTGGCAGGTGCGGGCGATGTCTTCAGCGGCGGCGCCAAATTCCATCGCAACGCAGACTTCGCCGATCATCTCGCCAACACCCGCGCCAATCATATGCACGCCGACGACGCGCTTGCTGGCGACGTCTTCGAGCACCTTCACCATGCCGTCCGTCTCGTGGTTCGTGCGCGCGCGCGAATTGGCCATCATCGGGAATTTGCCAATCTTGTATTCGACGCCCGCGGCCTTCAGCTCTTCCTCGGTCTTGCCTACGCTGGCGACTTCCGGATCGGTGTAGATCACGTTCGGGATGATGTCGGCGTTCACATGGCCCCATTGGCCGGCTATGATTTGGGCCACGGCAATGCCCTCCTCTTCCGCTTTGTGCGCCAACATCGGCCCATGCGTGCAATCACCGATCGCGTAAACGCCGGCGACATTGGTTTTGAAGTGATCGGTTTCGATGAAGCCGCGCTTGTCCGCCGCGACGCCAATTGTCTCCAGGCCGAGCCCTTGCGTGTACGGCTTGCGGCCAATGGCGACGAGCACGACGTCGGCTTCCAGCGTGCGCGAAGCGCCACCTTGCGCCGGCTCGATCGACACCAGCAGACCGCCGCCCGATTTCTCCGCGCCCGTCACCTTATGGCCGAGCTCGAACTTCATGCCCTGCTTCTTGAGGATCTTCAGGAACGCCGTGGAGATTTCGTTGTCCATCGTCGGCGTGATCTTTTCGAGGAATTCGACCACGGTGACTTCAGCGCCAAGGCGGCGCCACACCGAGCCAAGCTCCAACCCAATCACACCCGCGCCGATCACGATCATCTTGCCCGGCACGCGCTGCAGCGAAAGCGCGCCCGTTGAGGTGACGACGCTCTCCTCGTCAATCGCGAGGCCCGGCAAGCCCATCGGCTCAGAACCCGTGGCGATGACGATGTTCTTGGTCTCAAGCGTTTGCACTGCGCAATCAGCGCCCTTCACTTCGACGCGACCCGCGCCGGCGATGCGGCCGAAGCCTTTGACGTAATCGACCTTGTGCTTGCGCATTAGGAATTCGACGCCCTTGGTCAGGCCGTCGACAGCGTCGTCCTTCTGCTTCAGCATCTGCGGCAGATCGAGCGACACGCCGCTGACCTTGATGCCCATCGACGGGAACGTCTTGGCCGCCGCTTCGAAATACTCGCTCGCGTGCAATAGCGCCTTTGACGGGATGCAGCCCACATTGAGGCAGGTTCCACCGAGCTTGCCGCGGCCCTCAACAATGGCGGTCTTCAGCCCCAATTGGCCAGCGCGGATGGCGCAATTGTAGCCGCCGGGGCCACCCCCGATGATGACGAGATCGTACGACATGAAAGCTCCAATGGAGGCGTCGCGCAGCGTTCGGCGCGCATGAATCTATGGCCGGAACATATGGATGTGCCCCAGCGTGATCAATCCGCGAAAATGGACGGGCGCCTTGCTAGATCAGGTGCCTTGCTTATCCCAGTACGCGCGATCGGCCGCGTCCACGATGAACACGAACAGACCGACGATGAGGATGATGGCCAGGAGCGCGATCTGCGATTCCGGCGAGCCGATATCGGCGATCACCGCCTGCGGCTGCGTGTAGGCGTTCACATCGATGCCCTGCACCGTGGCGACGAGCCCGCCGCTTTGCTGCTGTTGCCAAGCCCAGCGGCCGCCAAACAGCGCAAAGCCCAGCAGCCAGACCCAGAAGCCTTGCGTGCGGCGCATGAGGCGCACAGCGGCGATCAAGAAGAAGAGCCCAGCGCCGGCCAACAAGCCAACATCGATCCAGCTCGCGCTCGCCGCCGTTTGGGCAGCCGCCGCCTGGGCCTGAACAACCTGGCCGTCGACTTGTGAGACGCCACTTGCCGGCGCCTGAAAATCGGCGATCACGCCCGCGGCGCCCAAAGCGCCGGCAAAGCTCAAAAGCACCAAAGCCAAGAGCACCAGAATGGCCGGCAAGCGCAGAATGAACGTCATGACGTTCCCCTATCCCCTCGCTCCCCCGAGCGCGGCGGCAATCTATACGCGCCGACGCGGATGCGCCAATGGAGTCCGAGAAAACCTTTCGATTCAGGCTCTTCCATCAGGCGAGCGGCGCGCTTAGCCTGCACCAGCGGAGGGAAATGGCATGATGTGGATGGGCAAGGTCAGCGGGATCGCCGCGCTGGCGATGGGTGCGTTGCTGATCGGCGTCGCGGCTTTGGGCTTCGAGCTGGAGATCGGCATCTTCGCCATGATCGTAATCGGGGCGTTGTTGCTACTCGCAGGCTTTCGCACGCTGCGCAAAATGTCCGGCGGTCTGCGCTTGCTTTCGGGCGCCTGGGGCTTGTCGGCGGGCTTCTCGCTCGTGCCGCTGTCGCAGGCGGGAAGCCTCAGCAGCTTCTTCGAGGATTTTGGTCCCCTCGCCTACGCCATGCTCGCGATCACGCTTGTGTCCGCTGCCTGCCTCGCACTCACCGTGCTGCACAAGGAGAAGTGAGTTATTCACAATGATCCGCGTGCGAAACACGCAACCGAGCGCGTGACTAAAAGTTATTGATGCGGGCGGGCGATCTGGAGATTGCCCAATGCAAGTGACGAAACTCCGCGCACGCAGCGACGCAAACGGTTTTGTGCCGATGGGCCAATACATCGCGCGCATCGCCGAACAGCTTGAAAAAGCGAACGCGCGCGAAGCCAAGCTGCAGGCAAAGCTCGATGCTGAAGATGCACGTCTCGAAGCCCGCTATCGCCGCGCCCATGCCACGCGCAACAACACTTATGCGCGCAGCGCGGCTCTAGCTTTCGATGTAGCGCTTAGAGATCGAGCAGCATCCGCTCAGGATCTTCCAAGCCTTCCTTCACGCGCACGAGGAACGTGACGGCTTCCTTGCCGTCGACAATGCGGTGATCGTAGCTCAGCGCCAGATACATCATCGGGCGGATCACGATCTGCTTGTCGACGACGACCGGGCGATCCTGAATCTTATGCATGCCGAGAATGCCCGATTGCGGGGCATTCAGGATCGGCGTGGACATGAGCGACCCATAGACGCCGCCGTTCGAGATCGTGAACGTCGCGCCCTGCAAATCTTCAAGCTTCAAATGGCCGTCACGCGCCTTGACGCCCAGCTCGCCGATCTCCTGCTCGATCTCGGCCATCGATTTGCGATCGGCTTCACGGATCACCGGCACGACAAGACCGCGATCGGTGCCGACAGCGATGCCGATGTCATAGAAATTCTTGTAGATGATGCTGTCGCCGTCGATCTCGGCGTTGACGTTTGGAATCTCTTTCAGCGCCGCGACGCACGCCTTCACGAAGAAGCTCATGAAGCCAAGCTTCACGCCGTGCTTGCGCTCGAAATTGTCCTTGTACTTGTTGCGCGCCGCCATGATGGCCGACATATCGGCCTCGTTGAACGTGGTCAGCATCGCCGCGGCGTTCTGCGCTTCCTTCAAACGGCGGGCGATGGTCTGACGCAGGCGCGTCATCTTCACCCGCTCTTCGCGCTCGCCGACCGGGCGCGCGACCAAAGCTGGCTGCGGCGCCGCGGGTTGCGCATTCGCGGCGCGGTTCTCGATGATGGAGAGCGCGTCGGACTTGGTGAGACGGCCATCTTTGCCGCTGCCGCTCAAGCCGGAAACATCGACGCCGCCTTCCGAAGCAATGCGCTGCACCGACGGCGGCGCTTGCTTGGCGCCCGCAGCTTGCGGCGGCGGCGCGGTGGGAGCGGCGGACTTCGGCGCTTCTGCTTTCGGTGCGGCGCCAGCTGCGGGCTGCGCGCCAGCCGCGCCCATGCGGCCGAGCAATGCGCCAATACCAACCGTGTCGCCTTCCACTGCGACAATCTCACCCAGAACGCCCGCTTCCGGCGCCGAGACTTCGACCGAAACCTTATCGGTTTCGAGTTCGACGAGCGTCTCGTCCTTCTTCACGCTATCGCCGGCTTTCTTCAGCCACTTAGCGACAGTCGCCTCGCTGACGCTTTCGCCCAAGGTCGGCACAACGATATCGGTCACGTTCTCATCTCCGTTGCGCGGCGTTACAGCGCGCGCGTGTCAACTTCATCCGTCATTTGGCGGTGAAAATTACTCAGCCAAGCGCCGCTTCAAGCAGCGCATCCAATTCCTTCAGGTGCTTCGACATGAGGCCCGCTGCCGTCGAGGCGCTAGCGGCGCGGCCCGCATAACGCGCGCGCTTCGCTTTCACATCGAGCTTTTCGAGCGTCAGTTCGAGCCACGGATCGACGAACGTCCAGCCGCCCATGTTCTTGGGCTCTTCCTGGCACCAGACGAGTTCGGCGTTCGGGAAGCGTGCGAGCTCCGTCATCACCGACTTCATCGGCCAGGGATAAAATTGTTCGAGGCGAAGGATGTAGACGTCATCCAAGCCGCGCTTCTCGCGCTCATCAAGCAGATCGTAATAGACCTTGCCCGAGCACATGACGACGCGGCGGATTTCGCTGTCGCCTTTGAGCTTGACCGTGGTCGCGCCGTTATGGAGCTGCGCATCATCCCACAACACGCGGTGGAACGAGGTGCCGTCCGCCAATTCGGAAAGCGACGACACCGCCTTCTTGTGACGCAACAGCGATTTTGGCGTGAACACGATCAACGGCTTGCGGAACTCGCGATGCAGCTGACGGCGCAACGCATGGAAGTAATTGGCCGGCGTCGTGCAATTGACGACCTGCATGTTGTCTTCAGCGCATTGCTGGAGGAATCGCTCGATGCGCGCGGAGCTATGCTCCGGCCCCTGCCCTTCGTAGCCGTGCGGCAAGAGCATCACGAGGCCGGACATACGCAGCCATTTGCGTTCGCCCGAGCTGATGAATTGATCGATCACCACCTGCGCGCCGTTCACGAAATCGCCGAATTGCGCTTCCCAAAGCGTGAGCGTCTTCGGGTCGGCCAGCGTGTAGCCGTACTCAAAGCCAAGCACGGCTTCTTCAGAGAGCAATGAGTCAATAACTTCGTAATGCGCTTGGCCGGGGCGAACATTGTTCAGCGGCGTGTAGCGCTCTTCCGTCGTCTGATCGACGAAGTGCGAATGGCGTTGGCTGAACGTGCCGCGGCAGGAATCCTGGCCGCTCAGGCGCACATTGTAGCCTTCGTCCAGCAGCGTCGCGAACGCGAGATGCTCACCCAGCGCCCAATCAATACCGTGGCCGTCATCAATCGCCTTGCGGCGCGTTTCGACCACACGCTGCACCGTCTTGTGCATGTCGAAGTCGCGCGGGATTTTCGTAATCGCGCGCCCGAGCTCGCGCAGGCGATCGACGCGAACGTCAGTCGCGCCACGGCGGTCGTCGTCCTTCGGTGTGGAGAAGCCGGCCCACACGCCATCCAGCCAATCGGCCTTGTTGACCTTGAACGCTTTGCCCGCATCGAACTCGACGTCGAGGAACGCGTTGAACTCGCCAACCCACGCTTCAACGTCTTCTTGGCTGACCACGCCCTCGTTCACGAGACGGCTGGTGTAGATTTCCAGCGTCGTCTGCTGATCGCGCACCTTCCGGTACATGATCGGCTGGGTCATCGTCGGATCGTCGCCTTCATTGTGGCCGAAGCGGCGATAGCAGAACATATCAATGACGACGTCCTTGCCGAAGATCTGGCGATACTCTGTCGCCACTTTCGCCGCGAACACCACAGCTTCCGGATCGTCGCCGTTCACGTGGAAGATCGGCGCTTGCACCATCAGCGCAACATCCGACGGATAAGGCGACGAGCGCGAATAGTGCGGCGCTGTCGTGAAGCCGATCTGGTTGTTGATGATGAAGTGCATCGTGCCGCCGGTCTTGTAACCGCGCAGGCCCGAGAGCGCGAAGCACTCAGCCACAACGCCCTGCCCCGCGAACGCGGCGTCGCCGTGAATGAGCAGCGGCATCACACGCGAGCGCAGCTTGTGCAGTGCTTCGGTGTCCTCTGCCCACGTCGCACGCTTAGCTTGCTTGGCGCGTGATTTGCCGAGTACGACCGGGTTGACGATTTCGAGGTGCGACGGGTTCGCTGTCAGCGACAAGTGCACATTGTTGCCGTCGAACGCGCGATCGCTCGACGCGCCCAAATGATATTTCACGTCACCGGAGCCCAGCACATCGTCCGGTGTCGCAGAGCCGCCTTGAAACTCGTGGAAGATCGCTTGATACGGCTTGCCCATCACGGCCGCGAGCACGTTAAGGCGGCCGCGGTGCGCCATGCCGAAGATGATCTCTTCGACACCCATCGCGCCGCCGCGTTTGATGATTTGCTCCAGCGCCGGGATCATCGCTTCACCGCCGTCGAGGCCGAAGCGCTTGGTGCCCGGATGGCGCTTGTGCACGAACTTCTCGAAGCTCTCGCCTTCGATCAGCTTCTTCAAAATTGCGCGCTTACCTTCTGCCGTGAACGCGATCTGCTTGTCCGGCCCTTCGATGCGCTCTTGCAGCCAGGCTTTCTCGGCCGGATCGGTAATATGCATGAACTCGACGCCGACGGTCGAGCAATAGGTGCGCTTCAGGATCGCCAGCATCTCATTGACGGTGGCGCTCTGCAGACCAAGCACGCCATCGATGAAGATCGGTCGATCCATGTCGCGCGGGCCGAAGCCGTGGTTGGCCGGATCAAGTTCCGCCGGCGTTGGGCGCACTTCGATGCCGAGCGGATCGAGTGTCGCCGCCAAGTGACCGCGCGTGCGATAAGCGCGGATCATCATCAGCGCGCGCACGGAATCGCGCGCCGCTTGCTGAACGTCTTGCGGCGAGGCGCCAGCCGGCAAACGCGCGGCGACTTTCTGTTCAAGCTTGGCGGCAAGCCCTGCCCAATTGCCATCGAGCAGTGCGGTGGTTTCTGTCGTCTGCGGCTGCGCCAATTCAGGGCGATACCAAGCCGGACCAGACACAGCCTTGCGGATCGAGATCGGATCATCGCGCAGCTGCGAGAAAAAATTGCGCCACGATTGATCGACCGAATTCGGGTCGTTCAGATATTTCTCGTGCATGCGCTCCACGAACGTGGCGTTGGCTGCATCGAGGAAGCTCGTCTCGAGCATGGCTGTGTTCGGCAAGCTACGGGCGTCGTCCGCCATGGGTGCGCTGGACCTCTCGGAATTTCACGAAACGCAGCAAGGATATAGGCGCGCGTTCGCAGGCGCGCCCCTTCTAAAGTGCGTCGCTGGAGGATTGAAGGCCTGCGCTGACGCAGAGCTATAGAATTGGCGCCTCGGCGATTAGCTTTTCAGCAACTCGGCCATCGTACGGCCAAGCGCGGCTGGGTGCGGCGCGACCTTGATGCCGGCGGCTTCCATTGCCGCGATCTTGGATTCCGCATCGCCTTTGCCGCCCGAAATGATCGCGCCAGCATGGCCCATGCGGCGGCCCGGAGGCGCCGTGCGGCCCGCGATGAAGCCAACCGTCGGCTTCCAGCGGCCCTTCTTCTTTTCGTCGGCCAGGAACTGGGCCGCCTCTTCCTCCGCAGAGCCGCCAATCTCACCGATCATGATGATCGATTGCGTCTCTGGGTCAGCCAAGAAAAGCTCCAGCATATCAATGAATTCGGTGCCCTTCACCGGGTCACCGCCGATGCCGACGGCGGTGGTTTGGCCCAGGCCCTCGTTCGTGGTCTGGAACACAGCCTCGTAGGTCAGCGTGCCGGAGCGCGAGAGCACCCCCACCTTGCCCTTCGAGAAGATCGAACCCGGCATAATGCCGATCTTGCACTCGTTCGGCGTCAGCACGCCGGGGCAGTTCGGGCCGATCAGACGCGACTTGGATTTCGCAAGCTTCGCCTTCACCCGCACCATGTCGAGCACCGGGATGCCTTCAGTGATGCAGATGATGAGCGGGATTTCCGCGTCAATCGCTTCTTCAATAGCGGCCGCGGCGCCTGGCGGCGGCACGTAGATCACGGTGGCGTCCGCGCCAGCTTTTTCCTTGGCCTCAGCGACACTTGCGAACACTGGCAAGCCCAAATGCGTCGTGCCCGCTTTGCCCGGCGACACGCCGCCCGTCATCTTGGTGCCGTAGGCGATAGCCTGTTCCGAGTGGAACGTGCCGTTCTTGCCGGTGAAGCCCTGGCAGATGACGCGCGTGGCGGCGTTGATGAGAATGGACATGAGCTAAGCGGCCCCCGTGGCGCTGAAAAAATCGAGAATGCGGCCAGCGGCATAACGCAGGCGCGAAAGCTTGCAAACCCTGACCGAGCGTCGCCCCTCCTCCATTTTCAGCCAGAAGCGCCGCCACGTCGGCCCGCGAAATGGCGTCGCTCAAACTCTCGTTGCGGGACTGGAACGCCGCTTGGGGGCAATCTAAGGTACCCATAGGTGCGGCGGCGCAGATTCGCCGTCGGCGGGAGGGGAAAATGCTGAAACAGGTCCGCGCGCTCGCCGCGCTTGCGATGCTTGTCGCCGTTACGGCATGCGCCACGTCGGCGCCGCGCATGTTCGAGGGTGAATTCCAACGCCCCGCCGACAATTCACGCATCATCGTCATGACGCCGGACGTGCAGCTCTCCGTACTGACCGCCGCTGGCCTGCAAGAACCGCGGGAAGATTGGTCCGTCTCTGGTCGTGACAATCTCACCACGGCTGTCGCCGCGCTCATTCAGGCGCAAAGCCACACCACGTCGTCGCTTGATCCGGCCACCGCGATGGAAGGCCGCGTCGGCCAAGTCATTCGGTTGCACGACGCGGTCGGCTCGTCGATCCTCGCCATCAATTACGGCTATTACAGCGTTCCCACACGCAATGACGATTTCACCTGGACGCTCGGCGAAGGCGTTCAAGAACTCGCGACGACGTACAATGCGGACTACGCGCTCTTCGTCACCGCGCGCGGCTCATACGCCAGCGCCGGCCGCGTCGCTGCGATGGTTGGTTTGGCCATCCTTGGCGTCGGCGTACCGCTTGGCGGGCAACAAGCTTTCGCGTCGCTTGTCGATCTGCGCACGGGCAACGTGGTCTGGTTCAACGTGGTCACCGCCTCGCCCAATCAAGACATGCGTGAAACCATCGGCGCGGCATCGCTCGCCGAAACGCTGATGCGGGATGCGCCGCTGTGAAGCGCGTCGCCCTCGCCGGCGCGTTTCTGATCGCGGCATCCACACTTGCATTTGCCCAAGACACACCGCCGTCGGTCGAAACGCAGACGACAGCGCCAGTCAGCGCGCCTCCCCCGCCCCCCCACTCGCGCACACGGCCGGATTCATCGACAGATGAAGGCGGATTGTGGGGCGTTTCTGATCGCGCCGAACTGCAAGCACGCGCGTCTGGCCAATTGGAAACCGACCCGGCGCTCAACGCCTATGTGCGCGACGTCGCCTGTCGCGTCGCGGCCGAATATTGCGGGGACATCCGGCTCTACATCATGAACCGTCCGTTCTTTAACGCGCAGATGGCGCCGAACGGCTACATGGAAGTGTGGTCCGGGCTGCTGCTGCGTGCGGAAGACGAGGCGCAACTGGCGTTCGTCCTCGGCCACGAAACCGCGCATTACGGGGAGCGACATTCGCTAGAGGCGCTCCGAACCCAGCGCTCGCGCGCCACAAGCGCTATGATCGCGAGCGTGGTGATCGCGGCGGCGGGCACTGCGGCGGCGGTCAATTCCCCAAACTCCGCGTCTTCGATTTCAGACGTCACCCGCGTGGCGGTTGACGCCGTCTATCTCGGCACGATTGCATCGCTGTTCGGCTTCTCACGCGAGAATGAAACCGAGGCGGACAATGTTGGCTTCGATCACGCCACCGCCGCGAACTACGATCCGAACGCGGGCAAAGGCATCTGGACGTATTTGATCGCTGAGACGGCGGCCTCGGACAATCCCGACACGCGTCGGCGCGAAACCCGCGGCAGCATATTCAGCACCCACCCCCTCTCCGCCGATCGCGTCGAAGCGCTGACCGCGCGCGCCAGCGCGCATGGCGGCGGCGGCGAAACGCACCGCGAGCGGTACCGCGCCGCGATCCGCCCATTCATGGACGAATGGCTGCGCGCTGATCTGCGCCGGCGCGATTATGGCCAGACCAAGCATCTGCTCGATCGCCTCGCCGCGCACGGCGAAGATCTGGGCGTCATCGAATATTATCGCGGCGAAATTTGCCGTTTGCGTCGCGGCGATGGCGATCGCGCCAGCGCGTTGCAGCACTATGCCAACGCCATCACGCATGCCGACGCGCCAGCCGCCGCATGGCGCGAACTCGGCGAATTCGCATCGCGCGATGGCCGTCATGCCGAAGCCGCCGCGTATTTCGCGACTTACCTGGAGCGCGCGCCAAACGCGGAAGACCGCGCCTTGGTCGAAGCGCGCCTAGCGCAAATCAACGCTCAGACAGGAGGGGTTCAATGAGCTTCAAACTTACGCGACGCGCAGCACTTTGGGGTGTCGTCGCCAGCGGCGCGGCGCTCAGCAGCTGCGCCACATCCGTGCTCGTGCCACAAGGCTCTTACACCGCGAACGACGCATTCAGCGTCACGCTGCGGCGGCCGTGGTCGGACCTCACCAATTATTTGATGCCGCGCCCGCCTGGCGTGCGCATGCTGTCGATCGACGGCCCCATGCTCAATCGCCTCTATCTGGCGACGCTCGAGCCCGGCGGTTCGCTGGTGCGCCCGGTTGATCGCGACACGCCGCGCCCGACCTATCGGGCCGACATGGGCGACACCGAAATCGTCGAATTCATCACCGATTGCGTCGCTGTCGAATTCCAATCGCCGGAATCAAGCGCGCTCCGGCCGCAAAATCTAGGCTCGCTGCCCGGCGTGCGCTTTGATCTCTCAACACGCACGCAAGCCGGTCTCGAGATTGGCGGCGCAGCCCTCGCCGCGCGCGGCGCTGACGACAAGCTCAACCTCATGCTCTACTTGGCGCCGCGCGAGCATTATTACGCGCGTCTGCTGCCGGACGTGGAAGCCGCCTTCGCCAGCGCGGCCCTGGCCCAAGTAAATTTACATATGTAAAATCAATTAGTTGGGGCCGATTCTGGCCCCAACACGCAGCCGTGCGTTTACATGACGATCAAATGACGATTTTATGACATCTCAATGACGGCTTGATGAAGGCTAACAATAGCCCGCGCCGCCTTTGGGAGGTCACGCACATGCTTAAGTCCATGATTTTTGGTGTTATTGCTGCCGTCGCTTGCGTTGGCGTCGCGAGCGCTGACCCTGTTGTGCAAGTTACCGATGGCGAGCGCGCAATCCCCGTCCGCTACGCGGATCTCAATCTCTCAAGCAACGAAGACGCGCGCGCCATGCTGAGCCGGCTGCGCTACGCGGCCTACAGCGTGTGCGATCCAAACCAAATCGAGCGCCAAGCGCCGGAATATCGCCGCCAAGAGCGCGCCTGCCGTAACGCGGCGTTGGAAGACGCACTGCTGCGCCTCGACGCGCGCGAAGTCACGGCGATGCATCAGCGTCGCTGATGCATCGCGCAGCTCAGCCCATGATGAAGGCGTTGAGCTTGTTGCCGTCCGGGTCGCGGAAATACGCGGCGTAGAATGTATCGCCGCGCGGACCAGGCTTGCCTTCGCACGTGCCGCCATTGGCCAGCGCAATCTCGTAGATGCGGTGGATTTGGTCTTTGTCCTTGGCTTCGAGCGCGACCATGACGCCGTTGCCCACATTCGCGGCGTTACCATCGAACGGCTTAGTGAGCGCAACGCCTGCGCCGCCGCCCGGCCTGCCCCAGGCGATCGCGCCCGGCCATTCCATCATCCGCCCGGTGCCAAGCTCCTTGGCGATCGCATCATAAAACTTCGCGCCGCGTTCAAGATCATTGGTGCCAAGCGTAACGTAACCGATCATGGCGTTTGCTCCTCAGTCTGCGGGGAACTATATCACGTCACGCGCCACGACCAATTACGCGTCGATGAATTGACGACCGCGCCCAAAGAAAAACGCCCGCCAGCAAGCTGACGGGCGCCTAAACTTCACCTGCAAATGAGGTCTAGCCCTTAACAGCCTTCACAATCTTCCGCGCGGCATCTTCCAGATCATCCGCCGAGATCACGTTCAAGCCGCTTTCGTTGATGATCTTCTTGCCGAGGTCGACGTTGGTGCCTTCGAGGCGCACAACGAGCGGCACTTGCAGGCCGACTTCCTTCACCGCAGCGATCACGCCTTCGGCGATGACATCGCACTTCATGATGCCGCCGAAGATGTTGACAAGGATGCCCTTCACCTTCGGGTCGGCGGTAATGATTTTGAACGCCGCCGTCACCTTCTCTTTGCTCGCGCCGCCGCCGACATCGAGGAAGTTGGCCGGCTCCGAGCCGAACAACTTGATGATGTCCATCGTCGCCATTGCGAGGCCCGCGCCATTGACCATGCAGCCGATATCGCCATCGAGGGCGATGTAGGCGAGGTCATACTTGGAGGCTTCGATTTCCTTTTCGTCCTCCTCGCCGAGATCGCGCAGGTCAGCCCATTCCGGGTGACGGAACGAAGCGTTCGGATCGAAGCTCACCTTCGCGTCGGCGCAGACGAGTTTGTTGTCTTCCGTGACGATCAGCGGGTTGATCTCAAGCATGCTCATGTCGCTCTTCACGAACGCGTCGTAGAGCTTGTTGACGATGTCGGCGCATTGCGCGGCCAGATCGCCCGAGAGGCCGAGCGCAGCCGAAACTTTTGCTGCGTCAGCGGCGCTGGGGCCCGTCGTCGGATCGATCGGCACCGTGGTGATTTTTTCCGGCGTGTCGTGCGCGACTTCTTCGATATTCATGCCGCCGGCTTCGGACGCCACGAACGCAACGCGGCCGGTTTCACGATCGACCAGCGCGGAGAGATAAAACTCCTTCGCGATCTTCATGCCCTCTTCGATGTAGATGCGCTTCACGACGCGGCCGGCTTCTCCCGTCTGCAGCGTCACCAGCGTGTTGCCGAGCATTTGCTGCGCGAACAGGCCCACATCTTCAGGCTTGAAGGCGATGCGCACGCCGCCCTTCTCGCCCGCATTGGCTTCCTTGAACTTGCCCTTGCCGCGGCCGCCCGCGTGGATCTGGCTCTTCACCGCCCAGACCGAGCCGCCAAGCTTGGCTGCGGCGTCCACCGCCTCTTCAGCCGTAAAGGCTGGAAAGCCGCGCGGCACCGGCGCGCCAAAGCTCTTCAGGACGGCTTTGCCTTGGTATTCGTGGATGTTCATCGGGGCCCCTAGAAATGGTCGCCGCGTTCTTACAGGCCAATTTGCGCCGCCGCCAACCCCGCCAATGCGCATGCGGCGATCAATGCCAGCAGATTGGCCTTGAACCGGATCAGCGCCACCGTCGCGACCGCCGCCAAGGCCACCATCCAGAGCCGCGCCGAGGCCAAATCGGGCAATTCGACCGGCCCTTGCGTCAACTGCCGCTCGAACAGCGCATGCGCCGCAAAGAAGAGCGCCAGCTTGGCGATGACGCCAAGCACGGCGGCGGCAATTGCGGCGAGTGCGCCGGCTGCGCGGCGATTGTTCTCCAGCCGCACCGCTACCGGCGCGCCGGCGAAAATCCAGACGAAGCTCGGCGCAAACGTACACCAAAGCGCCATCGCCGCGCCCGCAAGCGCCAAGCCCCAACCGGCAGCGCTCCACCCAGCCATGAAGCCCACGAATTCATTGACCAGGATCAGTGGCCCCGGCGTTGTCTCCGCGAGCCCCAAGCCATCGATCATCTGCGCGCTGGTCAGCCAGCCGCGCGCGACCGCCTCGGCCGTGAGATACGCCAGCAGCGCATACGCGCCGCCAAACGTGACGCAGGCGAGGATCGAGAACACCAGCGCGACTTGGAAGAGCACGTGCTCCGTGCCGAGTGTAAGTGCAACCAGCGCCGGCGGCGCGAGCCATAGGACGACCCAGAGCAGTGCGTGCTTGAGCGACTCTCCTCCCCCTTCCGGGGAGGAGTTGGAGGGGGGGGTGGCACCAACATCGGGAGACTTAGCGCTCGCCCCCCCTCCCTGCCCTCCCCACAAGGGGGAGGGTAAGAGCGCGCCGATCAGCGCCGCCGCCACGATCACCAATGGAAACGGCGCGTTGAACAGCAGCGCGACGAACGCCGCGATCGCGATCCACAACGCGAGCGGCGTCTTCAACGCGCGCTTGCCGACTTTGACCAGCGCCTCGATCACCAGCGCCACAACCGCGCATTTCACACCATCGAACGCGGCGATCACCAGCGGCTGCGTTCCGTACACAACGTAGAGCGCGCTCAAAGCCAGCACCACGAACGCGCCCGGCAGCACGAACAACCAGCCCGCGATCAGCGCCCCCGCCCACCCGCGCAAACGCCAGCCCACATACGTAGCAAGCTGCTGCGCTTCCGGCCCCGGCAGCAACATGCAGAACGCGAGCATGCGCTGGAAGCGCGCATCATCGATCCAAGCGCGCTCGTCCACGAAGACGCGATGCATCAGCGCGATCTGCCCGGCCGGTCCGCCAAAGCCGAGACAGCCCACCTTCAGAGATTCACGAAACAGCGTCGAAAGATTTGGCGCAGCGCCGGACATGCCTCACCCCTTAGAGCATCGCGCGATGCTTGGGCGAGGCGCCTGTCTGCGGGAGATCGCGCGTCCCGCGACGCTTTGCTTAGCTGGGTTTGTTGACACCTTCAATCGCGCCGCCCTCGGCGGGCGCGCTATCCTCACCATAAGCAATCTCACCCGCCGACACGCTGGTGCCAAGCTGCGGCGCGAACTCTTCCTTGGTGGTGGATTGCTCGCGCGTCGTTCGCCGCCAGAACATCGCCGCGCACACGAAGGTCGCCGCAACGCCCGCGAACCAGAAAATGCCCGCCACATCGAACCAATCAACCAACGGCCCCATGATCAGCGGCCCCAGCACCGAGCCCGCCGCCCACACGAACAGCAAGCCCGCCGCCGATTGCGCAAGCCTGCCCGGCTCGGCGCGGTCGGCCATGTGCGCCACGGCGATGCCGTAGAAGCTGAGCGCGCCAGAACCCCAAACGAAGAAGAGCAACGCCGCCGACCAATGCAACAATTGCCCGCTCCAAATCGCCAACGCGAAAGCTGAAGCCGCCGCGATGACGGCGAGCCCTGCAATCACCAAGCGCCGATCAACGCGATCGGACAATCGTCCCGCTGGCCATTGCAACAGCAATGATCCAACGAATGCGGCCGAGTAAAACTCCGCTGCGGCGTTGTCGCCGTAATGCTGCGCGGCATAAAGCGGCGCGAGCGCGAGCACACCGCCATTGACGAGCCCTGCCCCGAAGCTGCCGATCACAGCGGCGGGCGCAGTTGCGAATTGCTCGACCAGTGCAATCGGCTGCGCCTTTGGCGGATCAGGTTGCGCCGCTGACGTGAAGCAGATCGGTAGCATTGAGAGCGCAGCGAGCGATGCGGCGATCATCCAAGGCTCAGCGGCGTCAGCCGCATAGTTGAACGCCAAGAACGGGCCGAGCGCGAGGGCGGCTTTGGTGAGCACCATATACACGCTCGTCACTTCCCCGCGCACGCGGGTGTCAATCGAATGCGCCAGCCAGCTTTCGATCACGGCAAACATCAGCGCGACCGACACGCCGGCCGCCATGCGCGTGACGCCCCACACCCAAATATCAGTGCTAAAATGCAGCGCCAGCGTCGACACCGCGAACACCGCAGCGCTGCCCGCGTAGACGCGAATGTGACCGACGCGCGCGAGCATCTGCGTCGCGATCATCGCGCCCATCATGAAGCCGGCGGAATACGACGCCGCAATCAAGCCGAGCGCGGTGCGCGAATGGCCATCCTCCGCCACAGCAAGCGGAAGGCGAACACCAAGCAATCCCCCCGCCAATTGCAGAATTGTAACGGCGGCGATGAGCGCGGCGACGTTGCGCAGCAAATTCGTCATTGGAACGCTGGCTACATAGGCTGGTTCGCCGCCGCGTGAAACTCACCAATCCGCGATGCTACCCGAAGAAAAACGCATAGAAGAACCGGCCTGGGATGAACGTGAGCGCACCCGCAACGATCAGCCCGCCCACAAACATGCCGGTCATCGCGCGCTGGTGCGCTTGCACCTTCCTGTTGCGAATGGCGTAGACCGCCATCGGCAGGCCAATGATCGTCCAACCGCTCAGCAAATGGATGAACGACCAAGTATCGCCATTGATGCCGGTGATGAATAGGCTCGACACAGCAGTAATTGCCATCGCGATCACCCAGGCCCAGCCGAGCGTTTTGTGAAAGCGGCTGCCCTTGGGCTGAAACAGAATGATCGTGCCGATCGCGAGCGCGGCGAGCGCCGCCACAATGTGGATTTGAACCTTGAGCGGCAGGTCCACCGCCAGCGCCCAGTCCGGCGCATGCGGCTGGAAGCCGACATGGCCGAGATAACGCGCCAGATCGTTCCTGATCGGCCAAAGGGACGCCGCCACCGCGACCAATAGGACGAGCCAGCCAAGATGTGGGCGGACGCGTTGGAAGAAAGTTTGTTGTTCGGCCAAGGGTCGATGCTCCGGTTGGGGTCTGCTAGAGCCCTGACGGAATCCTGGAGCCATCGCACCCGACCATGCGCGAACCGACCGATCCTTTGCGCGAAACGCCGGCGCCTACAGCTCACGCTTCGCCAAATGCGTTCGAAAATCCTGAGCCCTGGCAACGCACTGCCCGGAATGTCGGCATCGCCGCCGGGGCCGGCGTGTTCTTGGCGCTGGTGGGCGCGATGGGCATGGACCGCCTGCCGCTCAGCACCCGCCTAGTCTATTGGGTGCCGCTCATGGTCGGCGGCAGCGGCGTGGCGCACCTGATCACCATGGCGATGGGTCGTTTCCCGCGCCTCAGCGAAAACCCCTGGGTGTTCGGCGGCGCGCTGGCGCTGGTGCTGAGTATCCCCATCACCTTCATCGTCTGGTTCTACACAACCTGGATGGTCGGCACGGACCTCAACTGGCGCCTCATTCCGCAAATCTACGGCAGCGTTCTGGTGATCTGCGTCGCCATGACCGCAATCATGATGCTGGTGAACTGGCCCGGCAAGGTCACGCACGCGCCGCCAGCGGGCGCCCCCGCCCCGACCATCCGTTTCATAGAGCGCCTACCCGCCAAGCTGAAGGGCGCAGTGATCTACGCGATCTCATCCGAGGATCATTATCTGCGCCTCCACACCTCCAAGGGCAGCGACCTCATCCTGATGCGCCTGAGCGACGCGATCAGTGAGCTGGAAGGCCTCGAAGGCGCTCAGACGCATCGCTCCTGGTGGGTGACGCGTGACGCCGTCGAAAGCAGCCGGCGAGACGGCGACAAGTTGGTGCTCACGCTCAAAGGCGGCGCCGAAGCGCCAGTGAGCCGACCGAACATCAGGCCATTGCGCGAGGCTGGTTGGTTCTAGCCCAATCGTCGCGCGTGATTTCCCAAATGTCGTGCGGCATGCCCGCGTGCAGCGTAGTCGCGCGAACACGCATGCCGAGGCGCTCCGCCAATTTCTGCGACGGCGTGTTCGATGCGTGGATCAGGCTGACAATGTCGTCCAACGCGAAATTCGCGAACACCCAGTCGCCGGCCGCGCGCGCCGCTTCAAAGGCGTAGCCCTTTCCCCAAAATTCGCGGCGCAAACCCCAGCCCAGTTCAAAGCCAACCCAGCATTCCGGTTGCCAAGGGCCGACGCGTCCCACGAACGCCCCGCTCCCCTTCTCCTCCACCGCGAACAAGCCATAACCGCGCAGCGCCCAATGGCCGACGAACAGCGCCATATCGCGCCAAGCTTCCGCGCGTGATGTGGCGCGCTGATCGCCCGTGAGAAAGCGCGCAACCTCCGCGTCCGCCATCATCGCAGCGAAGCCGCCGTCCAAATCATCTTCACGCCAGCCGCGCAGCACCAGACGCTCGGTCTCGATGCGCGGGACGTCGCGAAGATCGTTTAGCTTCATGTCGGCGCGCGTCGGAAACGCAAAACCTCTTCTCGCGGGCCATCGGCGTACCGAATGCGCAGGCGCATGATCATATCGTCCGCGCCCTCCCGCCGAATGCTGAGGCTAGAGAATACAAGTTCGTTCTCAGACGCCGAAACCGGTTCGAATGTCACCCAGCGATCCTTCTCTTCCCAGCCGACAAAATCTGGATTGAAGTGCTTCACGCGCATGCGCACGCCGGTCTCGACCACGTCAATCAGCATGATCTCATAGAAAACAGGCGCGCCGTCGCGGACGAGCCGGAAATGGCCGACCATCTGTCCGCCAACGGGCGGCGACCAGACCTCTTCCAACTCACCGCCTAAACCTTCGCCAACCCAGCGCCCCGTGAGCCAAGCGGCGCTGTCAATGGTCTGGGCCTGTGCAACGGGCGCGGCGACAAGCGCTACGACAAACATCACGGCCTTCAAGAGCTTCAGCATCTTCTGCCCTCCTCTTGCCCCATGACGCGCGGTCGCCGGCGATTTCGACCTTAATTCGGTGCGCGGAACACCCAATCGGAATCCGCCGCAAGATACGCGAAGATCGCCCATGCAGCGACGTTTTGGCGAAGCGCCTCGGGATCGATCTTATCGAGCGTGTCGTCGGCCGTGTGGTGATAGTCGAAATAATCCAAACCATCCTGGCTCAAGTCCACCACCGGCACGCCCGCCGCACGCAACGCGCCGGTATCGGCGCCGCCTGTGGCGGCATTGTCGCCCATATTGATACCGAGCGGCGCAAGCTGGCGCTGAATCGCGCGGCCATACGGCAGCGCCGTATCAGAAAAGCGCGTGCGGAAGCGATAAACCCGGCCCGCGCCGAAATCGCTCTCCGCCGCGACGATGTGGTTTTCATTTGCATGCATTCGCCCGTACGCAGCGCCGCCATGCACGCCGTTCTCCTCCGCGCCCGCAAGCAGAATGCGAATGGTGCGGCGCGGACGGCGCGGCAAATCTTGGATCAAACGCGCAGCAGCCGTGATGATCGCCACGCCCGCGCCGTCATCGATCGCGCCCTGCCCCAAATCCCAGGAATCCAGATGCGCGGCGAGCACGACGATTTCGTCAGGGCGCTCACGACCGCGCACTTCGGCGATCACATTGCCCGACGGCGCATTGTCGCGAATGTCGGCTTCGATGTTTAGGTTCACGCGCGTGGGCCCGCGCGCGATGAGGCGCGCGAGCTGGTCGGCGTCGGCTGGCGAGATCGCGGCGGCGGGCAACGATGCGCCCTCCGCCTGGCGTGACGAGCCGCCTTGGTGCGCAAAGCGATGCGGATCGGTGCCGACGGAGCGAATGAGGCACGCCACGGCGCCCTTCGCTTGCGCCACCGGCGCGCAACGACCGCGCTTCGACACAGCCGCCCCGTACCCCGAGCCGTCCTGCGTGCGCGTCATGCGCTCATCGATGAACACGATGCGGCCAGCGACAGCACTGTTCGGCGCGGCTTCAAGTGCAGCCATATCGGCGAAGCGCACAACTTCTGCCTCCAACCCACCCTGCGGCGTCGAAGGTGAGCCGCCGAGTGCCGCCGTCACCATGTATTGGCGCGTGGGCGAGACGATGAAGGCTTCTTGGCGGCGCGCGTGCCAGAACGGAATGGTGAAATTCTCGGTGCGCACATTGGTGAAGCGGTTTGCGCGCAGCATCGCCTCGGCCCACGCGCGCGCCCGCGCTTCTTCCGGCGAACCAGCCAAACGCGGTCCGACTTCGGTCACAAGGCCCTCGACGATCTCCCAAGCCAGATCGCTCTGCAGCGCCCGCTCGCGCAAGCGATCGACATTACGCTGCTGCTCGGCGCTGATCTGGGCGACTTCCGGCGACGGCGGCGGATTTACCGCAACCGTAAAGCCGGGCGGCGGCGTCTGCGCATACGCGGCAGAGGCGAGCGCCAAAACGAGAACCGAAATCGCGGACAGACAAATACGCATGACCCCCCCTTATCGCGCGCGTAGCGGATACTTCCCATTACACTGCCCGCTCTATAGAAAAGCGACAAACAGCACGCCAGGAATGATGCAGCTCAGGCTCAACCCCGCCCTCGATCCCGCGCCATACGCGAGCATCTTCCGCCAAGAGAAATGCGTGCAGGTCCCAAACCTGTTCGAAACGGCGGTGGCGAACGAGATCGAGCGCATGATCGCCAGCGTGCCGTGGCGTCTGATCTGCCAGGACGATTCCGGCCAGAACGTGCTGCTGAGACCCGAAGAGCTCGCCTCGCTCAGCCCGCAGGAAAAGCAATCGCTCGACGCCGGCATCCGCGAGCGCGCCGCGCAATCAATCGGCTACACCTATTTCATGTATCCCATGATCATGGCGCGCCTGCAGGCCTGGGATCCGGGGCACCCGATTCACGCGCTGACAGACTTTTTGAACGCGCCTGAGTTTTTGAATTTTGCGCGCGCACTAATCTCGTACCCAAAGCTCACCAAGGTCGATGTGCACGCCTCGCTCTATGGGCCGGGGCATTATCTCACGACGCACAAGGACGATGATTCCGCCGTGCACGGCCGCGCCGCCTATACGATCGGCTTCTCACGCGAGTGGCGCGCCGATTGGGGCGGCTTGCTCGTATTCATTGACGAGGCCGGCGACGTCCGTCGCGGCTTCATTCCGCGCTTCAATACGTTGACGGTATTTGACGGCCAGCAATCGCACACCGTCACCGCGATCTCGCAATTTACGCCAAAGCCGCGCCTTTCGATGGCGGGCTGGTTTCGCGACGACGCCGTCGGCGCCTAACGCTTGCGCGCTTTCCACGCTGCTCTGCTTTGGCCGTAGAGATCGACTTTGTGCATCTGGAACGGCGGCGGCAAGGCGACGTCCTCGCACTGCACCGATGAGCCCAAGCGCTTGGCCAACGCGATCGACGGCGCGTTCGCCTTGTCAATGCAATGGATCACGCTCTCCCAGCCAAGATGATCGAAGGCCCAATCGATCGCAGCGGTCGCGCCCTCTTGCGCGTAGCCCTGCCCGGCCGCGCTCGCCTTCAAACCCCACCCAACTTCATCGCCCGGCCAGCCGCCTTCCTTGCCGCCCGGACGCCACGGCCCGAGCCGGCCGACCCATTCGCCCGTGTCGCGCCGCAGCAACGAAAACATCGAATAGCCTAGCAACGCCCACGCGCCCGTCAGCGTCGCCATCATGCGCCACGCCCCATCGCGCGGCGTCACGCCGCCGATAAAGCGCATGGTCTCTTCTTCGGAGGCCATCTCGGCAAAGCCGTCGAAGTCCGCGTGAATTGGCGGACGGAGGATGAGACGTTCGGTTGTAAGAGTTGGACCGATATTCATGGCGACCCCGCTTCGACTACAACACGTGACCGCCGGTGGCTCCCGCTCCAGCCGGGCGCGATCGCCTGATAGCGCACCTCACTCCAACCCGGACCTAAACATGCGCGCGTTGCGAAGAGATCGTAGTAGTATTGGAAGTCTCCCTCCTGCTCTCGCACAATGACGATCTCCGCGCGATCACCTAGCTCGATTGGACTGACCTCTGTCCAAACGCCGGATTGTCGGACGCCACCATCGCGTTGAACGCGCTCCAGCTCGGCGCTGAGGCGTCTGCATGCAAAGTTGCCCGGCATGCAAGCCGCCATCAGCCCGCATAGGGCGAGCGCGGCTACCTTAGCCCCACGCTGGGATCAATGCCCTTGCACGCCTCAACCAAGCCCTTCACCGCATTCACGCTGTGATCGAACATCGCGCGCTCTTCGGCGCCGAGTTCGATTTCGATCACCTTCTCGACACCGCCCGCGCCGATGATGCACGGCACGCCGACATACATATCGTTGAGGCCGTATTGGCCACTGAGGTTCGCGGCGCACGGCAGCACGCGCTTCTTGTCGCGCAGATAGGACTTCGCCATCACGATCGCGCTTTCAGCCGGCGCGTAGAAGGCCGAGCCGGTCTTCAACAGGCCCACGATCTCGGCGCCGCCGTCGCGCGTGCGCTGCACGATTCCGTCGAGCTTCTCTTGGCTGGTCCAGCCCATCTTCACCAGGTCCGGCAGCGGAATGCCGGCGACCGTCGAATAGCGCGTCAGCGGCACCATCGTATCGCCGTGGCCGCCGAGCACGAAAGCGGTGACGTCTTCAACCGAGACCTTGAACTCTTCGGCGAGGAAGTAACGGAAGCGCGCGCTATCGAGCACGCCGGCCATGCCGACCACTTTGTTGTGCGGCAGTTTCGAAAATTGGCGCAACGCCCACACCATTGCGTCCAATGGGTTGGTGACGACGATGACAAACGCGTTCGGCGCATGCTGGGCAATGCCCTCGCCCACCGCCTTCATCACTTTCAGATTGATGCCCAGCAGATCGTCGCGGCTCATGCCCGGCTTGCGCGGCACGCCGGCCGTCACGATGCAGACATCCGCGCCAGCGATGCCGGCATAATCGTTCACGCCCTTCAGCGCGCTATCCTTGCCGAACACCGGCGAGGCTTCGGCGATGTCCAAGCCTTTGCCCTGCGGCACGCCCTCGACCACGTCGAACAACACGACATCGCCCAGCTCTTCGCGCGCGGCGATATGGGCCAAAGTGCCCCCGATCATGCCAGAACCGATAAGTGCGATCTTTGCGCGAGCCATGAAGCGTCTCCGAAGTGTCGGGAAGGAAAATCGGGGCTGGGTCTAGACCCGGTTTTCGCCTGACGCAACGCGACCGGCCGGCGCAATCAGCCTATTTCTTCACGCAGATCAGCAAGCCGTCGCCAATGTTGGTCATGGCGGCGTGGACGCGCGGGTCGGCCTTGGCTTTCACCGCCAGCGCCCGAAGCGCGGTGGTGTCGGCGCTGGTGTCGGCTGGATCGACGACACGCCCGGCCCACAACACGTTGTCGAACAACAACACCCCGCCCGGCCGCAGCAATTCAAGACCCGCCTCGTAATAAGCGGCCGACGCTTCTTTGTCGGCGTCGATGAAGCCCAGATCATACGCCCGGCCCTGCCCCGCGGCCATACGCGCTTTGAGTGTTGCGGTCGCCGGCGCGATGACAAGTTCGATGACGTCATCGACGTCGGCTTCACGCCAATAATCGCGCGCCTTCGTCGTCCATTCTTCGGAAACATCGCAGGCAAGAACATGCGCGGCGCGGCCGTGCATCTCTTTCAATGTGAGCGCGGTCGCGAGCGTGGAATAACCGGTGAACACGCCGACCTCGAACGTGCGTTTGGCGTTCAAGATACGCGCCAGCACTTGCATGAAGGCGCCTTGCTCGGTGCTGATTTGCATCGACGATTGCTTCATGCGCTGCGTGTCTTCGCGGCAGCGCACCAGTGCTGGATGCTCCGGCGGATTGGCGCTGGCGAGATAGGCGACCAGTTCAGGCGTGAGACCGAGCGATGAGGACATCGCAAAAATCTAGCGAAGCCGCTCTCGGATGTCCCGCATCTCCATCATGAAGTCGCGGATACGAAATCGCGAGAATCGAGCTTTTGTCTCGACTCTCGCGGTCCGGTTTTCCAGCCTATCTCTGGCTTATGCGAGGCGCTTGAGTTCCGCGACGAGGTCGTCGCGTTCCCAGGTGAAGCCGCCTTCATTGTCGTGCTGACGGCCGAAATGGCCGTAAGCTGCGGTGCGCGCGTAGATTGGGCTGTTCAGCTTCAAATGCGTGCGGATTGCGCGCGGCGTAGCGCCGCCGACCATTTCCGGCAGCGCCTTTTCCAGCTTCGCTGGATCGATCGTGTCGGCGCCGTGCAGATCGACGTAGAAGCTCGTCGGCGCGGCGACGCCAATGGCATAGCTGATTTGAATGGTGCAGCGTTCCGCGAGCCCTGCCGCCACCACGTTCTTCGCCAAATAGCGGCACATATACGCCGCCGAGCGGTCAACTTTCGTCGGGTCCTTGCCGGAGAAGGCGCCGCCGCCGTGCGGGGCGGCGCCACCGTACGTGTCGACGATAATCTTGCGGCCAGTCAGACCGCTATCGCCGTCGGGACCGCCGATCTCGAACTTGCCGGTCGGGTTGATGTGCCACTTGGTTTTCTTGGTGATCAGGCCAGCTGGGAAAACAGATTCCGCATACGGCCGCACTAGGTCGGCGAAGCGCTTCTGCGAATATGTGGCCGCGCCGAGCTTCTTGGTGTGCTGGTGGCTGACGACGATGGCGACGACTTCGACCGGCTTGCCGTTTTCGTAGCGCAGCGTGACTTGGCTCTTGGCGTCCGGCTCAAGTTCGGGGCGTTCACCCGAGTGACGCACTTCCGCGAGGCGCTTCAAGATGTTGTGCGAGTATTGCAGCGTCGCCGGCATGAGCTCCGGCGTTTCCTTGCAGGCGTAGCCGAACATGATGCCCTGGTCGCCGGCGCCCTCGTCCTTCTTGGCCGACGAGTCGACACCTTGTGCAATGTGCGCCGATTGGCCGTGCAGATAGCAGGCGTACTTGGCCTTTTCCCAGTGGAAGCCCTTTTGCGCGTAGCCGATGTCCTTCACGGCGGCGCGGACTTTGGGTTGCAGGCTGGCGATGATCTCTTTGGTGAAGGCCCTATTCTCAGCCTTCGACTTCCCCGGCTTTCCCGCCCGGACTTCGCCGGCCAGAATTATGCGGTTTGTGGTTACCATCGTCTCGCAGGCGACGCGGGCTTCCGGATCGGCTTCGATAAAGGCGTCCACCACGGTGTCGGAGATGCGGTCCGCGACCTTGTCCGGGTGCCCTTCGGACACGCTTTCGCTCGTGAAGACATAATTGCTGCGCGCCACGCGGTTTCTCCAGACCCGGCTCAAAAAGAGCGGCCCTCTTTAGGGGTTCGGCCCTCTCAAAGCAATTATTGGGCCTTAAACAGCGCCTTTAGCCGCGCTTTCCGGTCTCGGTGGACTCGTCGGTCAGCGCCTTAACCAATTCGACGACGCGGCGGCGGACCTTCAGGCTCTTGATCGAGGAAAACAGCGACATCAGCTGCGCGCCCTCCGGGGTCGCCATCACGTCCTCGACGAATTCCTGACGATCTTCGGCAACGCCGATACGTCCACCCGAAAGATTTTCGAAAAACCGCGCCGCGGGCATATCTAGAGAAGCGGCAATATCATAGAGCCGGCTGGCCGCTATTCGATTGACGCCCTTCTCGTATTTCTGGACTTGCTGAAAGGTGACGCCAAGTAATTCTGCAAGACGTTCCTGGCTCATGCCGATTTCAAGGCGACGAGTTCTGACGCGCTGGCCAATTTTTCTATCGATCGCGTTCGCCGCGCGCTCATCGTTCATGCCCTGAGCCCTTTGTTTTTTGTGCGGCGAGGAAAAAACCTGAGCGCTGCGATGAGCGCAAGCAGTATTCCGAGCAAAGCGTTTCCCCACCGCGCTAGTGTTGTTTCAACCAGCGCGGGAGGAATTTGCGCTTCCGCAGAGCCGCCGCGGCGCATTGTGGCGCTCACTTCGCGCCCATACGAGTCGATAATCGCAGATACGCCGCCCGCTGCCGCCCGCGCCATGGGCAGGCCTTCCTCGATCGACCGATACCGCGCCATTGCGTAATGTTGGTACGGACCTGAACCGCCGCCGAACCAGGCATCGTTCGTGACGCTGACGATCCAGCCGGGCCGATCCGGCCCGCGCGGAACCATCCCCGGGAAGATCGCCTCATAGCAAATCAGCACTACCGCTGGTGGCGCCTCGGGCACGACAAGCCGCGTCGGCGGCGCGCCAGGCTCGAAGCCTGCGCCAATTCGCTGCAGTGGGGCGATGTTCAATCGGCTGACCACGGACCAGAAAGGGATGAACTCTCCGAATGGCACTAGCCTGTTCTTGTCATAAGTCTGACTAAGCCGTGCAACGCCGCTCACGCCGTCGATGACTGCCGCGGAGTTGAAGAACGCAACGCGGTCAACCAGCGCTTCGCGGCGGGTGAGGCCGGTTATCAGCACTCGATCGCCCATGCCGCGCCCGATCGCGTCCATGAAATCCGGGTTCTCCAGCATGAAAAAGTTCAAAACCGGAATCGCCCCCTCCGGCCATATGACGATGGAGGCGCGGCTGTCTTCAGGGGGGCCGCTCGCCTCTAGGTAGCGTTGCAGTACGCGCCATTCTTGGTCCGGCCGCGCGACCCATTTCTCGCTCTGCGACAGTCCGGAATCCGTCACGCGAACGATTGGCTGCGTACCGGGCAGTTCAACCAACGCATGATCAAGCCGCTGCGCGCCCCACCCCCAACCCATGCCAACCAGAAGCGCGCCGATGATGCTCGGCGCAAACCGGAGACCGGCGCTCTTCCCCGCATCACCAATCGCCACCGGCGCCGCCGCGACCAACAAGGTGAGCAACGTCAGTCCATAAATGCCGAAGATCGAGGCGAGCTGCGACACTGGCTCGCCGGGCGTCCAGACATAGCCCGGCAAGAGCCAGGGGAAGCCGCCGAACAAGTGCCCGCGCAACCATTCGCTGGCGAAGATACTGACCGCGAACCACGGAATGCGACGCGCATCCGCCGTCCAGAACGCCATCGCCAACGCACAACCGGCGCCCCAAAACAGTGCGAGCCCCGCCGCCAAACCAAGCGTCGCGGGAATGCCCCAGATCGGCCCCCAAGCGCCGCTATCGACGTTGAACGCCGACGACACCCAGTAGAGACCGGTCGTGAGGTGGCCGAGGCCGAAGAAGAAGCCCACGCCGAACGCCGACCAAAGCTTGTTCTTGCGATCGGCGACGCCATCCAACAGCCAAACCAAAACTGTGATCGCGGCCACAAACAAGAGCGTGAGCTGAAACGGCGCATGGCCAAACGTCGCTAGCGCGCCCGCAACGACAGCTATCCCACGGCGCTGCCAAGCGGAGCGCGCCGCCAACCATTGGTGGATGCGCGAGGCCTGCGCAGGCGTGTTCGATGCGGTCAAACAAAGGCTCCTGCGCGCAAACGTAGCGATGCGGGCCGTTTGGAGCGCGATGCGCCCGCTGCGTCAACTCTTATGCGTCGTTGGGGATTTCGACACCGGTCGCCGCATTCGTTTTTGCCGCGCCAGATTCCGGCGAGCGTTTGACGCGAATGCGCTTCACGCGACGAGGATCGGAATCCATGATTTCGAGATCAAAACCCGCAGGGTGATGCAGTATCTCGCCGCGCTGCGGCAAACGCCCCGCAAGCGCCACGGCGAGCCCGCCGACGGTGTCAAATTCGTCTTCGTGATCCGGCATGCCCAGCGAAGCGCCAAGCTTCGCTTCAAGTTGATCGATAGGCGCGCGGCCATCGACTTCGAACGCACCGCCAGGACGCTCCACCACAAGCGCTGCGTCCTCGTCGTGTTCGTCTTCAATCGCACCGACGATTTGCTCGACCAGATCTTCCATCGAGACGAGACCATCGGTGCCGCCATATTCATCGACGACGAGCGCCAGATGAATGCGGCTCGATTGCATCTTGAGGAACAATGTCGCCAGCGTCATCGATTGGGGCACGTAGAGAATTTCACGCCGGATGCGGGCGAGTGCGCGATCGCCGAACTGGGCCTTCGCCCCCCCTGCTTCGTCTGGCGTGAGCAACGACAACACGTCACGTACGTGAATAAAGCCCTGAGGGTCATCCAGCGTCTCGCCATAAAGCGGCAAACGCGAATGTTGGCTTTCAGAGAACACGCGCGCGGCCTCGCCAAGCGTCGCATCCGCTTCGATCGCCACGATCTCAGCCCGCGGGCGCATCACGTCAGCCACTTTGAGGCGATCGAAGCGCGCTGCGCGAAGGATCATGTCCTTGTGCGCAAGACCAATCGATTCACCGTTCTCTTCGCGCTGACGCAGCGCCTCTTCGACAGCGGCGGCGGACCCCAATTTCTCGCGCATGAACACGCGCGTCAGCTTTTGAACTAGGCCCGTGCGCCTTCGCGAGAAAGGCTCGGAATCATCTGCTGTATCAACCATAATAGTCGCGTCGTACTCCTCGGACCGCCTCAGGCGTAGGGATCTTCTATCCCTATACTAGCAAGGATCGCGCGTTCGCGCGCCTCCATCGCGTCGGCGTCGGCATCATTCATATGATCATAGCCCAACAGGTGCAAAAAGCCGTGCACCACGAGATGCGCAGCATGGTTCTCGAACCGTTTGCCCTGAAAATTAGCTTCCCCGACAACAGTTTCGGCCGCCAGCGCGATGTCGCCTAGGAAGCCCGGTTCGCTTTGATCGGCCGGCGGGAACGACAAAACGTTGGTCGGGCCGTCCTTGTTGCGGAATTGCTTGTTCAGGCTCGCGATCGTGGCGTCGTCGCCCAACAGCAGAGAAACGGTCCCGGCGACCTCCTGCGCGGCCGCCGCCGCCACGAGCGCCTGGGCGAGCACCTCCTCGTGGCCCTTCCACAGCCAAGAGTCGCCGATAATGTCCACTTCCAGCGGAGTATCTTCAGCCACGTCCAGCCTCGTCACGGTCGTAGGCTTGCACGATCCGCGCGACGAGCCTGTGACGCACGACATCCTGCGCCGCAAATTGGATCACTTCCACCGCGTCCAAGTCTTTCAAGATCAAGATCGCATGGGCCAAGCCGGATTGATCGGGACGCACGAGATCAATCTGCGATGGATCGCCCGTAACCACCATGCGAGAGCCCTCGCCCAAGCGCGTCAGCACCATCTTCATTTGCAGCACAGTTGAATTCTGCGCTTCATCAACAATCACGAACGCGTTCGACAGCGTGCGGCCGCGCATGAAAGCAAGCGGCGCCACTTCGATCTGCTTGCGCTCGCGCCGCGCCTTGAGATCGACCTCGCTCATCTGGCTGCGAAACGCATCCCAGATCGGCTGAAGATATGGATCGACCTTCTCCGAGAGATCGCCAGGCAAATAGCCAAGCTTCTCCCCTGCCTCGACAGCGGGGCGCGTCACAATGATGCGATCGACGCGCTCTTGCTTCATCGCCTCGACCGCGGCGGCCACAGCCAAGAACGTCTTGCCCGTGCCAGCGGGGCCCACGCCGAAGATGAGATCAATGTTTTCATCGCGCAGCGCTTCAACGTAATGCACTTGGCGCGGTGTGCGCAGTGTAAGGCCGCCAAGTTGGGGCAGCTTCATTGGCGTGGTGTCGACGTTGGCGCCTTCCGAGAACGAGATCGCGGCGAATACGTCGCCTTCGCGGATGCTCACTTTGCGCCGCGCCAAATCCGCAAGCGCATCGATGATGCGCTGCGCTCGATCAAGGCCGGCCTGCGTACGCGCCCGCACGATCAGGCGATCGCCCTGTGCATCGAGCGTCACAGCATAAGCTGGGGCGCCGCGCGATGCGTTTGGATCGCGGAAAGCTTCCTGGATGTGCGCCAGATGGCGATGCAGAGGGCCGAACACGGCTTGCGCAACGCCCGCTTCGCTGAGCGCCATCACGCGCTCCAGGTCATTTGAGGCGGTTGTCATGCGAGCGCCAATTCTTCGCGCGCACCGCTGAGCGAACCTTGCGTCGCCGCGTTGATACGCACCGCGACTGTTTCGCCCTTTTGAGCGCACACATCATCAAAATGCACGCCCTGCAAATAGGGAGAGCGCCCTTGCTTTTGTCCCGGCCGGCGGCCGTCGCCGGTCACCAGGATCGGCAGCACCCGGCCAATCTGCGCCTGGTTGAATGCAAGTTGCTGCGCGGACAAAAGCTCAAGCAAGCGCGCCAAACGCTCGGACTTCGCTGCTTCGCTCACCTGGCCCACCATGCCCGCCGCCGGCGTGCCGGGTCGCGGCGAGTATTTGAACGAAAACGCCGAGGCGAAGGTCACGTCGCGCACCAATTGCATCGTAGCTTCGAATTCCTTCTCGGTTTCGCCCGGGAAGCCCACAATAAAATCCGTCGAGAGCGCGATGTCCGGGCGTACTTTGCGCAGACGCGCAATGATGTCGCGATAGAACGCGCCATCGTGCTTTCGGTTCATGGCTTTGAGGATACGATCCGATCCCGATTGCACTGGCAGATGCAGAAACGGCATCAGCTTTCGCTCGTCGCCGTGCAGCGCAATCAACTCGTCATTCATCTCGATCGGATGAGACGTCATGTAGCGCAAGCGTTCCACGCCATCGATCTCGGCCAAACGGCGCAGCAAATCAGAGAAGCCCGCGCTGCCGTCGCCGTGATAGGCGTTCACATTCTGCCCGAGCAGCGTGATTTCACGAACGCCGCGATCCGCAAGCGAACGCGCCTCTTCCAAGACGTCCGCCAACGGTCGCGAAAACTCGGCGCCGCGCGTGTATGGCACCACACAGAAGGTGCAGAATTTGTCGCAGCCCTCTTGGATCGAGAGAAACGCTGTCACGCCATCTGGCGCACGCGCGGGCAACGCATCGAACTTTTCCTGCGCCGTGAAGTCTGCCGCCAAGCGTTCGCCGGTCTTGCGCGCAGCGCGCGCAATCAATTCGGGCAGCTTGTGATAAGCCTGCGGGCCGACAACCAGATCAACCTCCGGCGCGCGGCGCATGATCTCTTCGCCCTCGGCCTGCGCGACGCAGCCTGCGATCGTGATCGTCATGTTTCGGCCCTCGGACGCGCGGCGCTCTTTGTGCGCGCGCAACCGGCCGATCTCGGAATAGACCTTCTCTGTCGCTTTCTCGCGAATGTGGCACGTGTTGAGGATGACAAGATCAGCGTCGTCGGGACGCTCCGTCACCGCGTAGCCGAGCGGCGAGAGCACGTCGCGCATGCGCTCGCTATCGTACACATTCATCTGGCAGCCATAGGTCTCAATGAAGAGACGCTTCAATTCAGGCAGCTTCTGCTCTGACATTCAACCTTCTCAGCTGGCCTTCTTGCCGGCCTTGCTCTTGTCGTCGATCGGCACGCCATAAAGTTCGAGGCGATGATCGACGAGCTTGTAGCCCAAACGACGCGCGATCTCTTGCTGCAGGCGCTCGATCTCGGGATCGACGAACTCGATCACTTGGCCCGTCTTCATGTCGATCATGTGATCGTGATGTTGATCAGGAACTTCCTCGTAGCGCGAACGGCCATCGCGGAAATCGTGGCGCTCCAAGATGCCGCTCTCTTCGAAGAGGCGCACCGTGCGGTACACCGTGGCTATGGAGATGCCGGAATCGATCGCGGCCGCGCGGCGGTGCAATTCCTCGACATCGGGGTGGTCGTGGCTCGAAGAAATCACGCGCGCGATCACGCGGCGCTGTTCCGTCATGCGCATCCCCTTCTCGACGCAGAGTTTTTCGATCCGATCCATATTGTCCTCTCCGCGCCCAGCAATACCCCTTCGGGCGGTCTCATGTCCACCGAGGACAAGTCAAACGACAGGCCTTGGCAGCGTACGGCGCATGACAATGGCGTCCACCGCGCCGCCCTCGCCCGCATAATAGGCGGCGCGCCGGCCCGCCTCTTCGTAACCAAGTTTGGCGTAGAGCGCGCGCGCCGCGTCGTTATGCTCGGCGACTTCAAGATGCATCGACGCCGCGCCCCGCACCAACGCGGCCACACCAGCGGACGTCACAAGTGACGCGCCCACCCCTTTGCGGCGCGCTTCCGGAACCACCGCCACCGTTAAGATTTCCGCGTCGCCCGCCGCCGCCCACGCCAACACGAAGCCACGCGGTTCGCTGTCGCGCGAGATAAGCGCAAAGACTGCAGGGTTTTCGAGGAGCTTACTGATCTCGCTCGCGCTCCACGGCTTGTCGAATGCGCGCGCGTGTAAATCTGCGAGCAATTCGCAACCGTCAACGCCAGCCGCCTCGATCATGGCGCGCTCGGCAAGGTCACATGCGGCGCGCGCAGATAGGCCGGGTCGGAAGGGTAGCGCGCCGGATCGAGTTTCGCGGCGCGCAGCGCGAGTGCTGTCGCATTCGCCGTGACGCCTGGACCTTTCAGTGCGAATGGTCGTCCACGCAAAGCTTCGGCCAGCAGCGTTTCATGCTCGCCACGCTCAACACCTCGCGGGGCGATCAGCGCAGCGCCATTTTCATAGAGCGCCATATACGAAGCGCCCGGCGTTTCGATCAGCGCGGCACGCAAGCCCTCCTCGCTGTCCTCCAGCGCCAACGCTTCGAGTGTCGAAACACCGATGCAGGGCTTGTCGAGCGAGAGCGCCAGCGCGCGTGCGAAGGACAAACCAACGCGGACGCCGGTGAACGAACCGGGCCCGGTCGTCACTGCGACGCGATCGATCTGATCGAACGCCACGCCGGCCTGCAGCGCCGCTTCGCGCACCATTGGCGCCAAGCGCTCGGACTGGCCGCGATTCATCTGCTCGGAGAGATGCGCGAGCGTTTCGTCATCGCGCACGAAAGCGACGGAGCACGTATCCAGTGCAGAATCGATGGCCAGCACAATCACGGCTGGATCAGCCTCAAACCACCTGCTCCACCGAGAGCACTTCGGGCACGTAATGGCGGAGCATGTTTTCGATGCCCTGCTTCAGCGTCAGCGTCGAGGACGGACAACCGGCGCAGGAGCCGCGCATATTGAGGCGCACAATGCCTTGATCGTGGTCCCAGGAGTGGAAGGTGATGTCGCCACCATCGCGCGCCACGGCCGGGCGCACGCGCGCATCGATGATTTCCTTCAGCTCTTTCACGATGTCGGCGGCTTGGCCTTCATAGACGATGTCCGCCTCATCGGTTTCATCCGCTGGCGCGGACGCGTCGCGCAGCACGGCGCGGCCCGAGGTGAAATGATCCATGATCGCCGCCAGCACGTGCGGCTTCAGATGCGGCCACTCGATCGTTTCGGCCTTGGTAATGGTGATGAAATCCGAGCCCAAATAGACCCGCTCGACGCCATCGACATCGAACAAGACCGTCGCCAGCGGCGAGGCCAAACCAGCGTCGGCGTCGCTGAATTCGCGGCTGCCCTGTCCCAGCACATCGCGGCCAGGGAGGAATTTCAGCGTGCGCGGGTTTGGGGTGGATTCCGTCTGAATAAACATAGCGCCCAGGTGGGACTTTCAGGCCGAACGGTCAAGCGCTCGGCGGCTCGGCGGACGGCAAGGATCCAGCCAAAGGCAGCGCTAGCTTGCGGATTTCCTCCCGCAACAGCGCCCCCGGCACCACCAGCACCGGCACCGGCCGCGGTCCAAGCCCAGCCGTCTTACCCAGTTGCGCCACCAGCGGCCCCGGCCCGCCCGGTCCCGCCGCCGACGCCAAAACCACGAGCTGAATCGAGGCATCCTGCTCCAGGAGCTTGCGCAGTTCCGGCTTCAGATCGCCCTCGCGCAGCACTGGCTCGGCGGTGACGCCGCACTCGGCCCAGACCTCGGCGGCGAAGCGCTGCGTCAACGATTCCGCCGCGTCGTGCGCTTGGCGGCGCATTTCCTCGGTGATCGACGCCCACGGCGCGGGATCCGACGGCTCGATCACGCGCAGCATGACGAGCCGCCAGCCGGTGCTCTTGCAGAGCAAGCCGGCATAAATCAGCGCGTCAGGAAACTCCTCGCTCTCGTCAGCGATGACCAGGCAGGCGAACGGCTTGTCGCTCATGTGCGGATGGTCGCTCAAAGGGCGCTCCCCTTCAAGCGCGCCACAAGCCGACGACGTCGCGGACGTCGGCCATGATCGGCTGCGCTACGGCGCGCGCCTTCTCGGCGCCGTCCTTCAGGATCGCGTCGAGTGCTGCCGTATCCGCCGTGAGCCGGCGCATCTCGGCGGCGATCGGCGATAGTTTCGCCGCGAGCACCTCGGCCAGAGCCGGCTTGAACACGCCAAAGCCTTTGCCGCCATATTCGGCGAGCACAGCCTCGACGCTGCGCTCCGTCACCGCCGCGAAAATGCCGACAAGGTTCTCGACCTCCGCCCGACCGGCGAGCCCCTCTTTGCTTTCCGGCACAGGCAGCGGATCGGTCGTCGCCTTTTTGATCTTCGACAGGATCGCATCCGCATCATCGGTGAGATTGATGCGCGTCATGTCCGACGGATCGGATTTCGACATCTTCTTCGACCCATCGCGCAGCGACATGATCCGCGCGCCCGGCCCTTGGATCAAAGGCTCGGGCAGCGGGAAGAAGCCCGGCGCGTTGTGATCATTGTTGAACTTCTGCGCGATATCGCGCGAGAGCTCTAGATGCTGCTTTTGGTCTTCGCCAACCGGCACGTGCGTAGCCTTATAGAGCAGGATGTCCGCCGCCTGCAGCACCGGATAGTCGAACAGACCCACGGACGAACGCTGCGCATCCTTGCCCGCCTTGTCCTTGAACTGGGTCATGCGCTCCAACCAGCCCATGCGCGCGACGCAATTCAGCAACCACGCAAGCTCGGTGTGCTCTCGCACGGCGGACTGGATGAAGATGGTCGAACGCTGAGGATCAACGCCGGCGGCAATGTAAGCGGCGGCGACTTCGCGGCAGCGGCTGACGAGATTTTCTGGATCGGGACCCGTCGTGATCGCGTGCAGATCGACGATGCAATAAATGCTCTCGTACTGATCCTGCAGGCGCACGAATTTTTGCAGGGCGCCAAGATAATTGCCGAGATGCAGGCCGTTGGTCGGCTGCATGCCTGAGAATACGCGTTGCGGGCCCTTGTATTCAGGCTGTGCTGCATCGGTCATGGGAAGCTCCGGAACATGGGATCGGGCGCGCCAAAAGGCGCGGAAAAAAGCGTCAGGTGGTCAGGCCCGCCATCGCCAATGCATCGATCTCGTGTTCATGGGCGGCTCTTTATCAGCCGTCGAAGCCCGGCGGCAAGCCGCCTCCCCCGCCCTCAGGTCCGCGTTCGCGCTTAAACGCGCCGCGCACCTCGGAGATGGTTACCGCCCGCACCAGGAACGCGACCACGAAATAGAACGTGCCGCCCCCAAGAATGAGCAAGCCAATGGCCGCCTCCTTGGAGCCCAATTGCGCTTCAAGCGGCGCCCGGTTGGCGTGACCAAACCAAAGCACGGCGAACAAGATTCCGGACGCCAGCACGATGCGGAACAAGCGCCCGAACGCGGCCGGCGTCGGCCCGTACGCGCCCTGCTTCACCAACGCACGGATCATCAACAGCACGTTGAGCCACGCCGCCGTCGAAGTTGCGATCGCAAGGCCGGGAAATCCCGCCACACCGATCGAGCGCAAGCCAAAGAAGAGCATCGCGCCAAACACCACGTTCAAAATCATAGAGGTGATCGCATAACGCATCGGCGCTTTCGTATCTTCGCGCGCGAAGAAGGCCGGCGCGTAAATCTTCGCCAGCACGAACGCGGGCACACCCCAACCATAATGGATCAGCGCCATCGCGGCGTTGTTGGCGTCCTGCACCGTGAAGGCGCCGCGCGAATACAAGCCCTCGAGCAGATAACCCGGCATAGCCAGGATTGCCGCCGCGGCCGGCAGCGTAAACGCCATAGAGAGCGCCACCGCTTCGTCCAGCGCGCCGCGCGCGCCTGGCGCGTCACCCTCCTGCACCAAGCGCGACAAGCGCGGCAGCATCGCGACGCCGACAGCAATGCCGATCAGGCCAAGCGGCAGCTGATACAAACGATCCGCCACATTGAGATAGGTGATCGCACCTTGCTCGAACGAGGCGAGCGCCTGGCTGATCATCACGTTGATTTGGAGCGCGCCGCCCGCGATCGCGCCCGGCACTGCCAGCGCCACAAGCCGCTTCACACCAGGCGTCACGCGCGGAAACGGAAGCCGCGATTTTACGCCAGCACGTTGCGCGCCAGCCCACACCCAGATCGCTTGCAACACGCCCGAAACCGAAACACCAATGATCGCGGCAAGCGCTGCGCGCTCCGGCGTGTCGTGCACCAACCCTACAGCGATCAATTGGCAGAGATTGAACAGAATCGGCGCTGCAGCAGCTGCAAAGAATTTGCCGCGCGCGTTCAGCACACCGGAGAACAGGGTCGCCGCCGACATCGCGACCAGATACGGCATCGCGACTTGTGTCAGCAGGTTCGCCAACGCCATCGCTTCGGGATCATCTATGTAGCCCACGAACAGGACACTATTGATCCAGCTCATCGCCACGATCGCAATCGCGCTCAGCACGCCGGTTACAAGCAACAGGATCGACAGCGCTTCAGCCGCGAGCTGATCCGCGGCCTCCTGCCCTTCCGCCGCGAGTGTCTTGGAATAGACCGGCACAAACGCTTGGCTGAAGGCGCCTTCGGCGAACAAGCGGCGAAACAAATTCGGAAAACGCAGCGCCGCAAAGAACGCGTCCGCCACCGGCCCCGCGCCAAGCGCTGCCGCCAACACCAAATCGCGCGCGAAACCAAACAGGCGCGACACTAGGGTCAAACCACCAATCACGGCGGTGTTGCGAGCGAGACTCATGGTTTCCCCAAGAAGCGGCGCGCGTGTTTAGCGCGCCGTCGACGCCCGCGCCACAGCCAAAGGCGCACGCGCTGGATCGGCGGGCGCCGCAGGCTCGGCCGCACGCAAAACCTCCTCAAGTTTTGCACGCACGGCGGCAATACGGCGCGGATTGGTGATCTGCCCGCCGCCGCGTTCCTGCACGTAGAACACGTCCGCCGCGCGCTCGCCGTAGGTGTCGATGTGTGCGCTATTAATGGAGACGTCAGCCTCGGCGTACACGTGCGCAAGGTCCGCCAGCAGGCCAAGACGGTCGCGGCCGGACGCTTCGATCACCGTCGCATCGGGCGTCAGATCATTATCTATGCGCACCCAGGGCTCGATCGCGAACGCAGCGTTGCGGCGCGACGGCGGCTTCGCTGTCGGCGGCGGATGATCTGTAAGCGCCGCACGATTGAGACGCGCGACCAAGCCCTCAAGCACCCCCTGCTCTTGGGCGCCGAACGGTTTGTGATCGGTGGTCTGGATTGAGAACACGTCGAACGCCGCGCCGTCCTTGGTCGTATGCACGCGCGCGCCGGCGATGTCGGCGCCACAGGCGGAGATCGCCGCAGCCAAGCTCGCGAACAAGCCCGGCCGGTCACCGGCATAGATCAACACTTCCGTGATGCCCTGAACCGGGCGTACACGCGTCGCGACATGCGGAATCGCTTTCTGGCGGCGCGCTTTCATGACCTCTTCAGCATGCCAACGCTGCGCTTCCGCGTCGTGACTCAACCAATAGCCGTCATCGACCACATCGAGCCAACCGTCGAGCACGCTGGCCTCTGCACCAAGATCGCGCAGAAGTCGCGTCTTCGCTTCGCTCGCAATCTCGGCCAGATGCTCGCGCACGCCTTGCTCATCGGAACGCCCGCCGTGCAGCGCCGCTTCCGTGAGACGATAGAGATCGCGCAGAAGCTGACCCTTCCAATCGTTCCACACAGTTGGGCCGACGGCGCGAATATCTGAAACCGTAAGCACTAGAAGCAAGCGCAGACGCTCAACAGTGCCGACGATCTTAGCGAACTGCGCAACGGTGCGCGGATCGCCAATGTCGCGCTTTTGCGCCACGTCGCTCATGACGAGGTGATTGCCGACAAGCCAGCCGACGAGATCGATCTCCTCCTGCGGCAGACCCAGGCGCTCACACGCAATGCGCGCGACTTTCTCGCCCTCAATTTGCTGATCGCCCTCGCCCTTGCCGGTGTCGTGCAGCAGCATCGCGAGATACAGCGCGCGTCGATTGATGATCTTGGAGAAAATTTCGGTCGAGAGCGGATGCTGCTTGTTGTGATGGCCGTGCTCGATCTCCGACATCGCATCGACGGCTTGCAGCGTATGCTCATCCACCGTGTAGTGGTGATACATATTGAACTGCATCTGCGCGACGACGCGGCCAAACTCCGGCAGGAATTTCCCAAGCACGCCGGCTTCGTTCATCAAGCGCAGCGCCGCGCCCGGATGCTGTTTGGACGCCGCCACTGCCAGGAAGGACGCGCGCGCTTCCGCATCCTTGCGCCAAGCCGGCGACAGGGCTCGCACGCGACGGCTCGCTTCGCCAAGTGCTGCGGGATGCACATCAAGATCGCGTTTGTCGGCGATTTCGAACAAGCGAATGAGGTTCGCGGATTTGTCGAATACCTCGGCCGAGTCGACGTTGAGACGCCCCGCTTCGACGTGAAAACCCGGCTCGATCTGGGTCGGCGCTTTCTTTCCGCCCGGAAACAGCCGCTGCATGCTCTTCGGCGCGTTCTTGGCGTTGTCGGCTTCAAGCTTGGCGCACAGCACGCGCGTCAGCATGCCGACCTCTTTCGCCACCAGGAAATAGCGCTTCATGAAGCGCTCGACCGCCGTGTGGTTAGCGCGCGCGCCATAGCCTAAGCGCTTCGCCAGCTCCGGCTGCAGGTCGAACGTCAGTTTCTCTTCGCCACGCCCGGTGATGAAGTGCAGATGGCAGCGCACCGTCCACAGAAACTCAGCCGCACGCCGGAACGCATTACGCTCCTCCACCGTGAAAACGCCGTGATCCACATAATCACGCGGCGTGGTGAAGCCGTAGCGGTGGCGAGCCAGCCAGAAGAGCGTGTGCAGATCGCGCAGACCGCCCTTCCCCTCTTTGATGTTCGGCTCGACCATGTAGCGCGTGGCGCCGACGCGCTGGTGCCGCTCGTCGCGCTCTTTGAGCTTCGCGGCGATGAAGCCGGCCTGATCGCGATCGGCCACTTCTTTACGGAATCGCGTCTCAAGTTCCGCCGCGAGCGAATCATCGCCAGCGAGCCGGCGCGATTCCAAAATCGCCGTGCGGATGGTGTGATCCTCGCGCGCGAGCTTCAGGCACTCATCAACATTGCGTGAGGCATGGCCGACTTTGAGGCCCATATCCCAGAGCATATAGAGCATGTATTCGGTCACGCTCTCGGCGTGCGGCGTGGTTTTGTACGCTCGCAAGAACAGCAGATCGAGATCGGACGAGGGCGCAAGTTCGCCGCGCCCATAGCCGCCCACAGCCATCACCGCAAAGCGCTCCCCCGCCGTCGGGTTGCGGGCGCGGAAGATATGCGTCGTCGTGTAGTCGTAGAGCGTCGCCACCACTTCATCGGCAACGGCGGCGAGCAAACGCGCGACTGCGAGGCCGTTCTCGCCCTCCTCCAGCCGCTCCTTGGCAATCATTCGCCCCCGGAACAAAGCGCCATGCAGCAGCGCCCGCACGCGTGGGCGCGCGGCCTCGGCCCCCTCGGACTGGTAGGCCGCACTCAATTGCGCGCGAAGGCGCAAGCCGTCGACGACGTGTTCGATGCGGGCGGGTTTCAGGCGGGCGACGGACATCTTATTGCAGTCTGGTCACTCCCGCCCGTTTCGTCACCCGGTAAAGCAGGCGCCAGCGCCGCAGGCAGTCGCACATGACTTCGCTGTAAATCACACAACGCAAACTTGCCTCAATCGGCGGGCACATCCAAAAGGAAAGGGAACGACGACGGTTCCGGGAGACATAAGCTCGATGCGCAGCAAAGGCGGCAAGACCATTCGGCTCAACCCGGTCGATGAGGACCATCAGGTGACGGATCACCCGGCCCGCGCGAACCTCGAAGCCCTGATGGATCAAAAGCTGTTCGCACAGCGCATTCGCAGCGAACGCTCCGCGGCTTATTGGTTCGCCGCCTCGCTTTGGGGCGTCAGCGGCTTGGTTATGGGCGCTATTCTCGGCGCCTACATGATGTTCATGGCCATGGATTCCGCCTTGCCGCTGGCTTCGGAAGCTGTGACTCGCGGCATCGCCGTCGAGAATGCGCGCAACAGCGTAGATAATCGCGAGGGCCTGCTCAACCGCCCTGAGAATCAACCGCAACAGCCTTAAGCCGGTAAAGAAGCTCAAGCGCTTCTTTTGGCGAGAGATTATCCGGGTTCACGCCCGCCAGCGCCGCTTCCAGAGGATGCGGCGCTGTTTCGTCCATAATCTGCGCGAATAGCGGCAAATCCTCAGCGATTTCAACGCGCGCCGCCCCGCCATTGGCCTCAAGCCGCCCTAGCACTGCCCGCGCCCGCTCCACCGCACTTTTCGGCAGCCCTGCCAGCTTCGCGACCTGAATTCCGTAGGAACGATCTGCCGCGCCTGGTGCGACCTCGTGCAGGAATACGAGATCGCCCTTCCATTCCTTGGCGCGCAAATGGGCGTTTGACCCGGCGTCGAGCTTGTCGGCTAGGCGCGTTAGCTCGTGATAATGCGTGGCGAACACAGCGCGGCAGCGATTGGCTTCGTGCAGGTGTTCGGCCACCGCCCAGGCGATGGCGAGGCCGTCGAACGTCGCCGTGCCCCGGCCGATCTCGTCCAGCACAACCAGCGCGCGCGGGCCAGCCTGGTTGAGGATGGCGGCGGTTTCCACCATTTCAGTCATGAACGTGGAGCGCCCGCGCGAAAGATCGTCCGAAGCGCCAACGCGGGCGAAGACCCGATCCACCACGCCCAGGCGCAGTTTCCGCGCCGGTACGAACGAGCCCGCCTGCGCCAAAACCGCGAGCAATGCGATCTGGCGCAGATATGTGCTCTTACCAGCCATGTTCGGGCCCGTGACGACAACCAGGCGCGGACCGGAACGGCCCTCGGCGTCGAGTCGTGCATCGTTCGGCGTAAAGCCCCGCCCGTCGCGGCGCACGCCCTGCTCCACGACCGGGTGACGCCCAGCATCAGCGAGCAGCGCGGTGCTTTCATCGATCTCAGGCCGCGTCGCCTGCGTTTCTTCCGCCCATTCAGCGAGACCCGCCGCGACATCGAGCGCCGCCAGCGCTTCGGCGGCGGCGCGCATCTCGGCTTCGTTCTCGGCGGCGCGCGCGGCGAAGTCCTTAAACAGCGAGAGCTCACGCGACAGCGTGGCTTCGCCAGCGCGCGCAATCTTCGCGTCAAGCTCGGCAAGCTCCGTCGTCGTGAAGCGGATTGAGCCGGCATTGGTTTGGCGATGGATGAAACGCGCATTGTGCGGCGGCGTCATCAGCGCCTCAGCCTGCTTCGTCGTCGCGTCGATATGATAGCCCAGCACATTGTTGTGCTTGAGCTTCAGCCCCGTGATGCCGGTCTCTTCCGCATACTTTGCTTGCAATGCCGCGATCACTTTGCGGCTGTCATCCCGCAGTGCGCGAGTTTCATCGAGCGTCGCGTCATAGCCAGCGGCGATAAAGCCGCCATCACGCGCCAGCAACGGCAGTTCCAGCGCCAACGCGCCATCAAGTGTCTGCGCCAGCTTCGCCGGGCCCGGATGCGATGAAAGCGAAAGCGCAGCACACGCGCCGGCGATCTCCGCTGGCGCCACGTCGCTCAAACCCATGCAGCGGGCCGCGGCATGATCGCCCGAATGCAAACCATCGCGTAGCTGCGCGAGATCGCGCGGCCCGCCACGCCCGAGCGCCAGCCGCGTCAACGCACGCGCCAAATCGCCCGCCGCACGCAATTCCTCGCGCACGCCGGCGCGGCGATGCGGTTCCGCAATAAAAAACTCCACGGCATCCAAGCGCGCGCGGATGTCCGATACGTCCGTCAAAGGCCGCGAAATCCGCTCCGCCAGCAAGCGCCCGCCAGCGGACGTCACCGTGCGATCGATGCAGGCCAGCAGCGAGCCATCCCTGCCCCCACGCACAGAGCGCTCAATCTCCAGCGCGGCGCGCGTGGCCGCATCAATTGCCATGAAGGCGCGCTCTGCGTTGCGGCGCGGCGGCATTAGGCGTGGCGCAGCGCCCGCTTGAGTAAGTTCGATGTAATCGAGCAGCAGCCCCATCGCCGAAAGCTCAGGCGTAGTGAAATCGCCGAATGCATCGAGTGCGGCCACTTCGAATGCCGCCTTGATCCGGCGCTCCGCGGATTTGGCGTCCGCCCTCACTGCAGGACGCGTCGTTACCGTAGCGCCGGCGATACGCGCCGCCTCCGTAACGCGTGCGCTATCCCCTTCTGCAACGAGCAACTCGGCGGGCGCCAACGCCGCAACCTCTTCCTCGACTTCAATTGCCTTCAGCGCTCGCGCTTCAAACGCGCCGGTTGAAACGTCCGCCCACGCGATCGCCGCCATGTCGCCGGCAAAGGCGACTGCCGCGAGCCGGTTCGCAGCGCGCGCATCAAGCAGCCCCTCTTCTGTCAGCGTGCCTGGCGTAACGACGCGCACGACGCCGCGCTGCACGATCGACTTGCCGCCGCGCTTCTTGGCTTCCGCTGGATCTTCGAGCTGCTCGCACACGGCCACCTTGAAGCCCGCACGGATCAGCTTGGAGAGATAATTCTCCGCTTGATGCCACGGCACGCCGGCCATCGGGATCGGCTCGCCGTCATGATTGCCGCGCTTGGTCAGCGCGATACCAACAGCGCCCGCCGCCTTCACGGCGTCGTCAAAAAACAGTTCGTAGAAATCCCCCATGCGGAAGAACAACAACGCATCCGGGTGATCTGCCTTGGCGGCAAGATATTGCGCCATGAACGGCGTCACGCGGACGGGCGGAGAGCTTGAGGAATCAGCCACGGGCCAGCTTTAGCCTCATGTCGCAGGGACTTCCAATTGACGGGGCAGACCCCCCCGTTAGGGTGCGGCCCCTCTTCACGGAACTCCCCTGCTATGTCCGACACGAAAAAGAGTTTTACCGACGCCGAGGCGTTGGATTTCCACCGCCTGCCGACGCCTGGCAAGATTTCCATCACCCCGACCAAACCGATGGCGACGCAGCGCGACCTTTCGCTGGCGTACTCGCCGGGCGTGGCCGTGCCGGTGAAGGCGATCGCCGAGGATCCGGACAAGGCGTACGATTATACGTCGAAGGGCAATTTGGTCGCGGTGATCTCGAACGGCACCGCCATTCTTGGGCTCGGCAATCTGGGCGCGATGGCCTCGAAGCCGGTGATGGAAGGCAAGAGCGTCCTGTTCAAGCGCTTCGCCGACGTGGATTCGATCGACATCGAAGTCACCACCCAGGACGTCGAAGAATTCATCACCACCGTCCGCAACATCGGGCCAACCTTCGGCGGCATCAATCTGGAGGACATCAAGGCCCCGGAATGCTTCATCATCGAGAGCCGCCTGCGCGACGATCTCGACATTCCGGTGTTCCACGACGACCAGCACGGCACCGCCATCATCGCCGCCGCGGGCCTGCTCAATGCATGCGAGCTGACTGGGCGCCGGCTTGAGGACATTAAGGTCGTCGTCAGCGGCGCTGGCGCTGCCGGTCTCTCCTGCATCGGCCTGATTAAGCAACTCGGCGTGCCGCACAACAACGTCATCGTCTGCGACCGCGAGGGCGTCGTCTATCGCGGCCGCGAGAAGGGCATGGACCAGTTCAAGTCTGTGCACGCGATCGATACGAAACTTCGCACGCTCGCCGAAGCGCTAAAGGGCGCCGACGTGTTCATGGGGCTCTCAGCCGCCGGCGCGATGACGAAGGACATGGTCAAGTCGATGGCGGCGAAGCCGATCATCTTTGCGATGGCCAATCCCGACCCGGAGATCACGCCCGAAGAGGTGCACGAGGTCCGCAAGGACGCGATCGTCGCCACAGGCCGGTCGGACTACCCAAACCAAGTCAACAACGTGTTGGGCTTCCCCTACATCTTCCGCGGCGCGCTCGACGTGCGTGCGCGCACCATCAACGAGGAGATGAAGGTCGCCGCCGCCCGTGCGCTGGCCGAACTCGCCAAGCAAGACGTGCCGGACGAGGTCGCCGCCGCCTATCATGGCCGCCGCCCCAAATTCGGCCCCGACTACATTATCCCTACCCCGTTCGATCCGCGCCTGATTTCCGAAATCCCACCTTTTGTGGCGCAAGCCGCGATGGATTCGGGCGTCGCGCGCAAGCCGATCGCGGACATGCAGGCCTACAAGCACAGCCTGGCGCAACGGCTTGATCCAACGGCGGCGATGATCCAGCGCGTGCAAACGCTGGTGCGCCGTTCGCCGAAATGCATCGTGTTCGCGGAAGGCGAAGAGCCGTCCGTGATCCGCGCGGCGTACGCCTTCCAGGAAAGCGGGCTTGGCCGCGCCGTGTTGATCGGCCGCGAAGAGCTCGTGCGCGCAAACATGACGCAAGTGGGCGTGCCGGAGAACGCCAAGCTCAACATCGTCAACGCGCGCCTCTCCGAGCACAACGCGCTCTACGCCGACTATCTCTACAAACGTCTGCAGCGCTTTGGCCTGCTCTATCGCGACGTGCAGCGCCTGGTGAACCAGGACCGCAACGTGTTCGGCGCCTGTATGGTCGCCCTCGGCCACGCCGAAGGCATGGTCACCGGCGTGACCCGCAATTTCGCAACCGCGCTCGATGACGTGCTGCGTGTGATCGATCCCGCGCGCGGCGAACGCGCGATGGGCATGTCGATCATTCTGTCGAAGGGCCGCACGCTCTTTGTGGCTGATACATCCGTCGCGGAATTCCCCGGCGCCGAGGAGATGGCGCAGATCGTGCTGCAAGCCGCGGCGATGGCGAAGCAATTTGGCGTCACGCCGCGCGTCGCGCTCGTCTCACACTCCACTTTCGGTAATCCGAAGATGGAGCGTTCGGAGAAAATTCGCGACGCCGTTTCGATTTTGGATCGCCGCGAAGACACCGACTTCGAATACGAGGGCGAGATGAGCGTCGACGTCGCGCTCAATCCGAACATGCGCGAGATCTACCCGTTCTCGCGCCTTTCGGAGCCGGCCAACGTGCTGGTGATGCCGGCGATCCACTCAGCCTCGATCTCGACGAGCCTGCTCGCCACAGCCGGCGGCGCGACCGTCATCGGCCCAGTGCTCACCGGCCTCTCCAAACCGATCCAGATCGCCCCCTTGGGCGCAACCGTATCGGACATCGTCACGTTCGCGACAGTCGCCGCGTTCCAGGCGGCCGAGCGCGAAGACGATTAGGCCGGCGCCGGCGCTTCCTGTTTCACTTCAGTCGCAGGCGGCTGTCGTCGCATCACCGCGACGGCGAACACGAACGCGGCGACGCCGATGACGCCGGAATAGATAAAGAACGTCATGTAGCCCGCAGCGAACGCTTCGGCGGGAATGCCGCGTTCCTGCACGAGATGCGCGAACGCGGTCGGCGACATATTCGTGAACCAGCTCCGCAGCCATTCGCTCTCCCCCGCCGCCGCAGCGGCGGTGGCGCCTTCGACAATGCGACCGGAAATCGCAGCGAGAATTTTGCCGGGCAGCGCATAGAGCGAGGAGAACAGTGCGTATTGCGTGGCCGTGAAGCCAAGGCTGGTGAGGCTCGACATGTAAGCGATGAGTGCTGTGCCGGCGATGCCAGCCGAGACATTGTCGATCGCTATGCAGGCATAGAGACCCGGCAACCACGGCCCGGTGAACACGAGACTGCTGAACGCGATGTTCGACAGCGGCTGCACAACCGCACCGACAATCAGCGACCGCATCAGACCAAAGCGCGCCACCATCCAGCCGCCCAAGCCGACGCCCAACATCGACATCACAACGCCAAACAATTTGCGCGCGCCGGCAATCTCATCGAGCGTGAATCCGACATCGACGTAAAACGCTGTCATCAAATTGAGCACAAAATCGGCGATGCGATAGACGCAGATCATCGCCAAGATCAGCGCGCCTGTGCTGCGATAGCGCTTGAAGAAATCCTCAAGCGGTTCCTTCAGCGTGCCCGCGAAATAGGCGCTGGGCCGCGACTTAAATAACGGGTAGGTGGCGAACGCGACCACCGCCAAGCCGATCGCCACGCCGAACACTTGCCACACCGCGCCCCAGGGCTTGCCGGTCCACCATTCGGTGAAGCCCGCGATCATGCCTTCCATACCGATCCACGGAAGCATGAAAGCGAGCGGCTCGGCTTTACCCGATAAGCCCGCGCCGATGAAGCACGCGCCGAACACAAGCAATGCAATGCGCGCAACCCATTCCAGCGTTTCCGCCCAAACTGGCGTTGTCGCCGGCGGAAATGGCTTCGGCTCGACACTCTTTTCGCGCGGCGCCAGCAACACGCCAAGCACACCGACGCCCATGACGATCGCCATCGCAGAATAGGATGCCGTCCAACCGATGCGTGACGCCAAGAAAAGCGGCGCGGCGCCGGATACAACGATGGCGATGCGGTAGCCCCATTGATACGCGGCCGCCATCGCTCCTTGCCGCTCAACAGCGGCAACCTCGATGCGCCACGCATCGATCGCGATATCTTGCGTGGCGCCGAACACGGCGGTCATCGCCGCGAAGATCGCAACGATTCCAATCAGGTTCACGTTCGCCGGCGGCTGCACGGCGCCTTCGACACCGCCCGCCACGGCGGCCGAGACCGCCGGCATGTTCACAGCGATCGCCCATATGCCGACGATCACGCCAATCTGCGCCAGCAGCATCCACGAGCGGCGCTTGCCGAGCATCCGATAGAGCCCCGGAATCTTCACGCGATCGACGATCGGCGCCCAAAGGAATTTGATCGCATAAGTAATCGTCACCAGGCTGAAGAGCGTTATGATATCGAGCGGCAGGCCCGCCTGCCGCATCCAGGCGGAGATGGTGTCGTAGAGAAGCAGGTTCGGTAGACCCGCCGAGAAGCCGAGGGCGAGCATCACCAACGTGCGATGCTCGAAGAACACCATAAGCGCTTGCCACGTCGAGGGCTTCGCCGCCGTGGCGCCAGAATTCTGATCACTCATCTGCGGGTCTCCGCCGCCTTACTCGCCCGCGAACGTGGCGGGGTTCGGGCGGCCGGTAAAGCGTTCGGCGACAGCGAGCAGCCGGGTCGCGTCGATCGGCTTAGTGATGAAATCGTCCATGCCGGCCTGGAGCGCCTGCACGCGCTCGGCTTCGCCCGCGTCCGCCGTCAGCGCCACGATCGGCGCTTGGGCCGACGGCCCCTGCCCGGCGCGGATGCGCTGCGCCGCCTCAAGCCCATCCAGGCGCGGCATGCGGATGTCGAGCAGAATGAGATCGTACGCGCCGGTCGCCGCAGCATCGACGGCCTCCTGCCCATCCTGCACCACGGAGACCAAACACCCCTCGCGCGTCAGCAAAGTTCGCGCAAGCAATGCGTTGATCGGATTGTCCTCCGCCAGGAGAACGCGCAGGCCCGCCAGAGGCCGGCTTTGCTCGCGCACCTTCGGCTCGTCGCCAACAACGCCGCCAGGTGCGAATTCAATGCGCTCGATCAGGGAACGTCGCCGCACCGGCTTCAGGATGTAGTGCTCAAGGCCCGCCGCGCGCGCGTGCTCGATCTCATCGCGCCGCTCCTGCGCGCACACGGCAATGACGGCGCCAGCGCTGCGCCTCAGCGCGTCGATCTGCTCGGCATCGGCGTCCTCTATCCAATCGAACAGAATAATGTCTGGCTGCTCATGGATGTCGACGGGCACACAGCCCAGCGACGACGCCAAGGCGCGTAACGCGTGCAGCAATGTCGCCGATTGGGTGACGGCGGCGACCCGCAGGCCGCCAAGATTGGGCGACGGCGTATAGGTTGCGTGCTCGAACGGCAGCTCCACCCAAAAGCTCGATCCAGAACCGGGCCGCGATGTAAGCCCGACTTCCCCGCCCATCGCGCGCGCAAGACGCCGCACAATGGCAAGCCCAAGCCCCGTGCCGCCATGCCTGCGCGCGACGCCCGCATCGGCTTGCGTGAATTCCTCGAAGATCATGGCTTGCTTATCCGGCGACACGCCAGGCCCGGTATCGCGCACGCTGAAGCGCAAGCGCTCGTTTGGACGCCGAGCAAGCTCTATCGTAACACCGCCAGTTTCGGTGAACTTCACGGCGTTGCCGGCCAGATTGAACAGAATTTGGCGCAGCCGCCCTTCATCGCCTACGACACGCGAGGGTGTTTCGCCGCGCAGCGTGACCACAACTTCTAGCCCCTTCGCATGCGCCTTGGGTGACAACAACTCGGCGACGTCCTGCATGATCGCTTCAGGATCAAACGGCGCGGACTCAAGCGCGATGTGGCCCGCCTCGATGCGCGAATAATCGAGGATCTCCGTGATCAGATCGAGCAGGTGCTCGCCCGATTGTTTGATCGCGTCGACATAGGAGGCCGCGTTCGGCTCAAGCTTGGCGAGTTCGAGCAGCCCGGCCATGCCCAGAATGCCGTTGAGTGGTGTGCGCAATTCGTGCGTGAGCGTGGCGAACAAAGTCGTCTTCGCACGCAATGCATCCTCGGCCGCCGCGACGTGGCGCGTAATATCGCGCGCGGCGGCGAGGCGTGCGCCGTCGGGAAGGATGCGCTCGACCCATTCAAAGTGGCGGCCATCTGGCGCCGGCGCATCGAAGCGCCGTTCGCCATTCTCGAACGGCGGCGGGATTACCCTCCCCCAGGGCGCGCGGCGTGGGCCAATCCAATGCCTGAACGTGTCGCGGAACGCCGGATTGGCGCGCACGAGCGCGCCGTCCGCGGCGAGGATCGCAACCGGATCGGGCAATGCGTCGAACGCATCGAAGGCTGAGGCCGTAGCGGGCCAGGACATGGCGCAGATCAAGCGCGCTTGGGGTTAAGAAACCTTAGCAAATCCCGATTGCTCAGCGCCTGCCCACTGACGTTTCAGGCTGAGCGCTTCGGCGAGGTGGATACGTCGTACCGCTTCCGAGCCGTCGAGGTCGGCGATCCCAGTTGGCCGTCGCCCGCGAGCGCGAGAACGCGCTTACCCGTCAACAGAACAACGCCGCGACCGCCGACGCCGTTGGCGTGTTTCTGCTGTTGGTTCCGGCGGGCTCTGTGTTTGGCGGCAATGTCGAAGGTGAGTTGGCGCAAGCAAAGGGCGAAGTGATGGCTCTCGAACGCGCTGTGCCTCAGCGTTGGGGGGCGCAAGCTGCCGCGCGCGCCGCCCCTCCTGCTCCTGCATCGGTGGCCACGCCAGCCGCAGAAACCACGCCAAGCGCCACGCCGAACCAATAGGCGCGAGGAGTGCGGCGGGGCCTGAAAATGCATCGCCGCACTCATTCGAACGGCGATGTGAAGAACCCGGAACAAACCAAGCAGAATCAGCCGTTTAGACCCTGTGGATAACTTGTCCGCAGACTTGACCTAGCGCAATGCGCTTAAAAGCGCAGCGATTTCAACGCTGTAAGGGCCCAGGCATAAGTTTCAGTTTTCAAACTGAGACAATACCAAGCCATTCACTTGTACATAAAAAGAACAAAGGAGCAACTAAACGCGAACATCTGCGCTTCCCCGCGCAGACGCACGCCAAGGTTATCCCCAGGCGCGCGAACGCGCCACGGAAATCCACGCGGAAAAGGCGAGAAAATTAGTAGCCAGCGCCAGCCAAATCTTGCTCGGCCGGGCGCTCGATCGGCGCCGGACCCGTCGCGCTATTCTGCGCGTAATACGGCACAGGCGGCGCGTTCACTTGCATAAACGAGACAACACGCTGCACACCGCCGACGACGCTGGCGATCTCAGCGGCGCGACGTAGTTCTTCTTCCGAACGCGCCGTGCCCATCAGGTACACATTGCCCTGGAAGGTCTCGATATTGACGTTGATGGCGCGCACGACGCGGCTTGCCGCCAAGCGCGTACGAATTTGCGCGGTGATGAATTCGTCCTGCGCGCTGCGCATCACACTCGAATGCGGACCGACGAAAATCTCGTTGTAAACGTTCTGCACCAGAGGCAACGAGCGCGCGATCGTCTCGGCCGCTTG